>Ga0302119_10000080_pt1 | contig 34923 bp, 29 predicted proteins | sample AG5_Tmax_MG_FD_203114 | JGI IMG/M metagenome (GOLD analysis project Ga0302119, IMG submission 203114) | Marine microbial communities from Western Arctic Ocean, Canada - AG5_Tmax | ecosystem: Environmental > Aquatic > Marine > Oceanic | place: Canada: Western Arctic Ocean | collected 2017-10-01 | reverse complement strand
CCAAGGTGTGAAAATGCCCTTAACGGAGGCCATTTTCGGCATTCTTTTTGAGGGGCAGGATCCGCACAAAACAGTGCATGCCTTGATGACACGCCCAACCCGGTCTGAATTGGACACCCCAACCTCATGATGACAGCCCTTTCCTTTTTTGTTTTCATTGCCCCTCAAATTTTGGGATTTGGGGGGAGTCAAGATGGTTTTCAAGCCTTGGCGGATGAGGTAGAAGTGAGAGAACTGGACAATGGCCTTCGGGTGATTGTTCTTCCCTTTGGAGATGCTCCTGTTGCCGCATTTCGGGTCACTGTGAACACGGGGGGCATGGATGAAGAACTTGGATTGACGGGGTTGGCGCATTTCGCAGAGCACATGGCCTTTAAAGGGTCTAGGCGGATTGGGAGTAAAGATTGGGCTTCCGAAAAGCGGGCTTTAGAGGAGTGTGATCGTGCTTGGAAGTTATATGAAGCGGCCTCTACACACCAATTGGGCAACATTTCAAACAATGAGATTCAACAGTTGTTGGCTTCCTTTGAATCTGCGCGGGCCGAGGCGGATCGATTCAGTGATGCCTCAGCTTTTGACACGGCAGTTTCGGTGGCTGGGGGCTTGGATCAAAATGCATCGACGGGCGCTGATTCCACGGAGTATCACGTTTCGCTTCCTGTGGCTCAAATGGAACGGTGGTTTTGGTTGACGCGAGAGCAGCTTGGCGACCCCGTTATGAGAGAGTTTTACAAGGAACGAGATGTTGTCATGGAAGAACGTCGGATGAGAACAGACTCCAATGCCTTTGGTTCGTTGCTGGAAGCAGTATTGCAGTCCGCGTTTGTTGCCCATCCTTACCGAGACCCCGTGATTGGGCATATGGATGATTTGGAGTATTTAGATCGGCCAGAAATGCTGGCGTTTTGGAAACGCCATTACACGGCGGAGCGGATGGTCGTTACTGTTGTTGGAAAAGTAGAACCTGATGATGTCTTTGCTTTGGCAGAGAAATATTTCAGTGATTTACCAAGGGGGAAAAAATCACGAATCCGTCGGACTCAAGAGCCTGCACAGAAGGGCGAGCGGACAGTAAGAGTTATTCGGCCGACGTCGCCCATGGTGCTCATTGCTTGGCACGTTCCGGAAATCACAAAAAGGAACAAGCTTCTTTATGCCGCATTGGGTGATTTACTTTGGGGAGGGCCTTCTTCTCGTTGGTATCAGCGTTTGGTAAAGGAAGAGCGTATTTCCGCTGAAGTAGACGGTTGGCTTGGTTATCCGGGTCGGGTGGACCCCACACTTCTTCTGATGGTGGGCGTTCCTGTGCCAGGGCATACAGGAGAAGAGATTGTTCGCATTGCTCAGGAGGAAATAGAACGTTTGGCAGCTGAAGGCCCTACCGTTCGGGAGATGGGAAGTTTACGTCGGCGAGCGAAAATGGAATTGCTTCAACGTTTAGAGAGTGCACAAGGTTTGGCCGGAGAGTTGGCTCAAGCTGAGTTGTTTGATGGTGGCTGGGAAACACTCTTTCAAAGTTTGGATGTAGTCGAGTTATTAACCGCCGACGACTTGAAAAAAGCGGCGGCTGGTCTGAATCCGTTGCAACGTGTCGTGGGTTTGATGCATGATGAAGTGGAGGTTGGGTTATGAGAATAAACTCTTTATTGGCTCTCTTTTTGCTCATTGGATGCTCCAGTCCTGAGCCCATTCTCCGGCAAGCAGGCAAAAGTGTTTCATTGCCCACTGGCCCCTATGGGCGTTTAAGCTGGGTTCCAAGAGGGGAAGAGGCTGAGTTTGTTCCGGCGCGTCCCGTTGAAGTTGTGTTGGGCAATGGTGTTCGGGTATTGCTTCTCCCAGACCGCAGTCGCCCCGTCGTAGATTGCACGGTGAGATTAAGTACCGGGAAATGGCACGACCCTCGCGGGAAAACAGGAGCAGCCGAATTGACGGCGAAACTCTTGCGCAGTGGTGGTAGTGAACAATGGCCCGGGGACCGCCTTGATGAAGAGTTGGCATTTCGGGGCGCGCGCTTGGAGGCCAAAGCTACGTTTTTTGCTTCTCAAATTCGAGCGGTTTGCCTCAAAGAGGATTTCCAAGATATCTTTGGAATGTTGGCCGACGTATTAAAAAATCCGGTATTCCCGCAAGAGAAAGTTTCTTTGGCTTTGGAACAAGCAATGGCTGAGGTTCGCCAGCGTAATGATGACCCGCAAAGTGCAGCCACGCGTGAGGCTCGCCGTGCTTTCTTCGGAAAGATGGATTCCCGTTCTCGGCGCATGGAATTGAAAGAACTTGCAACGTTCGGTATGGAGGACTTTGCAGATTTCCATCGGGAGAATTATGGAAGTCGTGGCGCAATGATTTCCGTGGTGGGAGACTTTGATTCTGATGAACTTCTCCTGACATTGCGGAATGAGTTCGAATCATGGCCCGTTCAAACAGCTTCGGCAGAGGAAGTCGTGTTGGTGAGCCCTCGCTCGAAGGGGGGGCGTATTTTTTTAGCTGACCGAGAAGATGTGAATCAGACCGAGGTTCGGTTTTTGCTTGAGGGCGTCCGTCGAGATCACCCAGATTATCCTGCTTTGCGGTTGGCGTCCTATATTTTGGGGACAGGAGGTTTTACAAATCGGATGATGAAAGAGGTTCGCACAGTGCGTGGTTTGGCTTATTGGGCTATGGCGCGATGGTCCCCTGAATGGCTCCAGGAGGGGGTTTTCGTGGCAGCGTCGGCGACAAAAAGTGAAACAACAGCTGAGATAATCATGACCATGCAAAGCGTGATGAAAGAGTTTTTGGAAAGTGATATTGGACGAAAAGAGTTTGATGAGGCGCGAGACCGCATGTTACATGCAGAGGTCTTTTCAGTGGATACTTCTCGTGAAGTTTTGACACGTGCTGCGGATTTGCGGTTCCATTCCTACCCTTGGAATTACTATGACCAACTCTCGAGAATGACTCTTCAACTGAAGCCCGCCGATGTTCTTACGGCAGCGCGTCGGCATTTGAACCCCGAGAATCTCACTTTATTTGTCATGGGGAATTCGGCGAATTTTGAACGACCTCTTCAGGAATTTGGCACCTTAATACCTTGGAATGACTCAGAATCCCTCGAGGCGAAGGGGGAGAATGTATTGCCGAGAATGAAAGTGACGGAAGATCGTGCGGCGGGCGAAGAGCTACGGCTCCGTTTATTGGCAAGCCATGGTGGTGCGGTCGCCATTGAAAATGCTGGCGCCCTGTCTTGGACTTCGGTGCAAGGGAAGGCATCCCGTGAACTTACCTTCCTTTTTCCAACGACTTTGCGCGAGACAAGCATGCTGGGCCAGGATCAACAGGTCTCCGTTATTTCTGAAGATGGGGGTTGGGCAAGTTCTACTGTGGGAACAAGAGATATGGACTCCGAGCAACACCAACAGTCTCTCCACGCATTGTCTGTTTCCTTTCCAGCAGTCCTCTTGGCGTTAGCTCGCGGAGAATTCCTCGTGTCTAGTGCTGCAGACCAACGTCTTCTTTTGTCCCATGAGGATGGACGTGTCATTCGTTTGGAGTTGACCGAGAGTGGGTTGATTCGAAAAATATCAACACCCTTAGGGAACTTTCAGTATTCAGGTTATGCCTTGTTCCATGGGCTTCAGTTGCCCACAAGAGGAATTCAAGAAGAAACGAAGCAAGAAGAGTACTGGTCTCAATGGCAAGTGAACCCCACCGTTTCTCCGGATTGGTTTTTGTATCCCACTGATGGTTAGACTGCTCTTATGAGCCCAGATACCGCCGACCTGTTCCCTATTCCGCAAAGGCATTTCTTGCCAGATTCTTTTTGTGGGGATTCTTGGGAAGAGATTTCTCCCGTGCTCAACGAGTTAGAAAAACGACCCATTGAAAGCGTAGAAGACTTTGAGCAGTGGTTGTTGGACCGAAGCGAATTAGATTCTATGCTCAGTGGTTATGGATCTCGTTTAATGGTGGCTTCAGCCCGAAATACTCAGGACATCGGCGTTGAGGCGGCCTATTTGGAGTTTCAAACGGAAATCATTCCACAGATCAAACCTGTGGAAGACCGGCTGGATAGGCGTTTTCTTGAGTCAAAGTTTCGCTCACAATTAGATGCAAATCGGTGGGCTATCTATGACCGTGAATCCTCCTTGGCCGTGCGGTTGTACCAAAAGGAGAATATTGCCCTTGAGGCCATAGAAGAAGAGCGCACGCTTGAATATGGGAAGACGACTGGAGCCATGACCGTCGAGTTCCAGGGGGCAACCCGCACACTTCCTGCGATGGCTTCTTTTACGGAATCCTCGGACCGGTCCGTCCGCGAGGCGGCGTGGCGGATGACTTCGGCAAGGCGCTTGAAAGACAAGGAGAGTTTGAACGAACTCTTCCATGACTTGGTGGAACTTCGACAAAGCATGGGTAGAAATGCAGGCTTTCCGGACTTTCGTGAATATAAGCATCTCTGCTGGGGGAGGTTGGATTATTCGCCGGACGATTGTTTAGTCTTTCATGGCAATGTGGAAAAATATGTTCTCCCTCTTTTGCATGAAATGGATGCACACCGTCAACAATGTTTAGGCGTGGATCAGTTGAGGCCTTGGGACCTTGCGGTAGACCTAGAGGGGGAAGCAGCATTTGAACCTTTTCAGCGAGAAGAAGAACAAGTGAAGCTTGGTGTCGATTTGCTGACAAAGGTACACCCGACCTTCGGTAGAGATTTGCATTGGATGGCTCAAGAAAACCTTCTGGACCTTGCAACGAGGCCAAATAAGCGTCACGGAGGATTTATGGATACCTTTGAAGATGTGCGCCACCCTTTTATTTTTTCAAATTCTGGAACAACACATGGAGATGTAGAAACACTGGTTCACGAAGGGGGGCATGCCGTGCACGCACTTCTTTCGAGAGATTTGGAGCCCGTAGGCGCAAGGAATCCGCCGCTTGAATTTGCCGAGGTCGCTTCCATGGGAATGGAATGTATGGCCATGGAGCATTTGTCTCACGTTTATCCTGCCCCAGAAGCAAGGCGGTGCACTTTGCAATCTCTCGAAGGCATTGTCCGAAGCCTGGCTTGGATTGCCACCATTGATGCGTTTCAACACAAGATTTATTCTCAGGAAAAAGACCAAACGGAGTTTCGTCAGAAGGCTTGGTTAGATTTGCGCCAGCGCTTTGGTTCAGTTCTCGATTGGTCTGGGCTTGAAGATTCTCTTGCCTGGGATTGGCAGCGGACCTTGCATCTCTACGAAGTGCCTTTTTATTACATCGAGTACGGTATTGCACAAAACGGGGCACTGCAAGTTTGGAGTCGATACAAGAGTAATCCTGAAAAAACAGTTATCGAATTCAAAAAGGGCCTTGCTTTGGGAGGATCTCGTTCCTTGCCAGAGTTGTTTCAGGCATCCGGTTTAGTCTTTGACCCTCAAGGGAGTCAACTGAAGGACCTCATGGCTTCTGTTCGCTCTGCTTGGAAGCATCAAGCGGGAGTCTCCTCTTGAATACGTGGGTTATCGGTGACATTCACGGCTGCGCCCTTGAATTGCACGAGCTCTTGGAAAAAATTCAGTTGCGCCCCGAAGACCGTTTCATCTCAGTCGGTGATCTTTATCACAGGGGCCCGGACCCCGTCGGCGTCCTTGACCTTCTTTCTTCCTTGTCGAACTTCGATCTCGTATTGGGAAACCATGAGCGCGTGATGTTGAAGCGTGCAGGCATTGCCGGTGCTCTTGCCGACGGATCCGATGGTCAAGAAATTGACCCAAGTGTGGAAGTACTTGCTTTCCCGCTTCTTTCTGGTGATGGCCAGACGGCGATTCTCAATGTGGATCCGTCACGGAGCGTCGACCTTGTTCGTTTTCTTCAAAAGAGTCCTTACTTCCTTCGGGGGAATACCGAAGATGGAGCTTGGCTGATTGTGCACGCGGGCGTGTTTCCTGGTGTTCCTGTTGAAGAGACATTACCCAGGGATTTGTGTCACATTCGTCGTCTTTCTCACTTGCCTGGGAATCCGTATTGGTATGAGCATTGGACAGGGCCAGAACTTATTCTATTCGGCCATACCCCGAGTTCTTCACCGCGCACACAATTCCAAGGAGATCGTTTAGTGGCCCTTGGTCTGGATACAGGATGTGTTTACGGTGGAACGTTGACGGCCTACTGTCTGGAAAGTGGAGAAATGGCCACGATTAAGGCAAAGAAGAGCTGGGCTTAGCGGGTTTCTTCCGTCTTTTCTTCTGCCCGTCATCGTAGAAATAAAACGGACGTCGGCATGAACGCGAGGGGAGTCCGGTTGACCTTAATATTTTTGAAGAACATGCCGAATTAAGGTCACTTAATGAGCTTTTAGAATGAGCCCCGGATTTCTTTCGGTTCCCCAAAGTCGTTCTCGCGAATAATCTTCGGGAACATCCCGAGGGCCGATGACGATGCAGGGGAGGTTCTTTCGTGCTGAATGCTTGTGGATTGCCCCTGTGCCAAGATAGATTTCTCCCTTCTGGACTTCCCCCGAATGAGGATGGCTGTTGGCATTTTCGCAAATTTCCCTGCTTTTGTGAGCATCCTTTTCAGATGGATGTCCTCAGTATGAATGTAGTTCAAGCCGATATTGCGGCTTCGGTAAATACGGGTCAGACTGAGATCGGAAGGGTGAGGCGCCTCAATTTCCAATAGTTTTTCTCAAGAGGAAAGGATTATCTTAGGTTTTCCGGACAAAAGCGTGTCACAGCCCGTTCCAAAGCCCTCTTTAAGAGCTAGAGTCTATTTTATATCCAGCTGGCGAATGGGCACTTGTTCTGGAGGACGAGTGCCCATCGTCTTTTGTAGAATTCGGCACTATGGCCAAATCAGCCTCCCCTCTCATGGACAAAATAGTCTCCCTGTGCAAACGGCGCGGGTTTGTCTTTCCAGCATCAGAAATCTACGGCGGTCAGGGCTCCACCTATGACTGGGGACCTCTCGGTGTGGAACTCAAACGGAGAGTCAAAGAGGCCTGGTGGGAATCCATGGTGTATTCCCGTCAAGATGTGGTCGGCCTTGATTCGGCTATTATTCAATCTCCTCGAGTCTGGGAAACGAGTGGGCACGTCGGTGGTTTTTCGGATCCTTTAATTGACAATAAAACATCGAAGCAACGGTACCGAGCAGACCATTTGGTGGAAGCTAAGATCGCCAAGTATGAAAAGAAGGGCAAGACGAATAAGGCAGAAGCCCTTCTGGAACGATTGACGTCGGCAACGGGAGAAAATGACGAGCTTCGCAAAATCATTGTTGATGAGGGAATCAAGTGCCCTGTTTCTGGAACCGATGACTGGACCGATGTCCGTCAGTTTAATTTGATGTTTCAGACACATGTTGGCGCACTTCAAGATAGTGCAAGCATTGCGTATTTGCGCCCAGAAACGGCGCAAGGGATTTTCATCAACTTTAACAACGTAGTAAACTCGTCTCGAAAAAAACTCCCCTTCGGGATTGCTCAAATCGGAAAAAGTTTTCGAAATGAGATTACGCCGGGTAACTTTGTTTTCCGCACCAGAGAGTTTGAGCAAATGGAGATGGAGTTCTTCTGTCGCCCGGAAGAAGCCGGGACCTGGTACGAGTACTGGCAGACAATTCGTTTCCAGTGGTATCTTGATTTGGGCGTGAACCCAGAAAAGCTACGCATGCGAGAGCACGCAAAGGATGAACTTGCGCATTACGCCGACGGCTGCTCTGACGTGGAATACTTGTTCCCTTTCGGTTGGTCAGAGCTAGAAGGCGTTGCCAACCGCACGGATTACGATCTTCAAAAACATTCTGAAGCAAGTGGGCAGTCTTTGTCCTGGTTTGACCAAGAGGAGAAGGAGCACATTACTCCCTATGTCATTGAGCCTGCTGCTGGATGTGACCGTACCGCAATGACTTTTTTAGTGGATGCCTATGACGAAGAGGGTGAGGGGAAAGAGGCACGAACCGTTTTGCGCTTTCATCCTAAAATTGCCCCCGTTACGGTTGCGATTTTTCCCTTGGTGAAAAAAGAAGGGATGCCCGAAAAGGCGACTGAGGTGGAGCAGAGATTGCGGAGGCACTTCCGTACTGCCATAGAAATAAATCAGTCCATCGGGCGACGATACCGCAGACAGGATGAAATCGGAACTCCGTTTTGTGTCACGATTGATGGCGAGACCATGGAGAATGACACAGTGACTCTTCGTGAAAGAGATTCCATGGAGCAATATCGTGTCTCTTTGGAGTCCTTGCAAGAAAAGATTAATGAGGCCATGGAGAATTGGCAACGACCGCCGTTGGTTACCCAGGAAGCGTAAACACGATGTCAAAAACTGAAATTACCGCGGTTTCCGTCTCCCCAGGTGTGGGAGTCGGCAAGGCGTGGGTGGTTTCGGATGAAAAAATCCAAGCCGGAAAACCGCGACGTATTGACGTGGACAGTATTCCATCTGCCGTGAATGATTTTGAGGCAGCTCGCAGTCGGGCCATCAAGACGCTGTCTCATATCCAGGCAGCAACAGCGAAAGAACTGGGGATTCAGGATGCAGCGATTTACGGTGCGCAGATTGCCGTGTTGCAGGACCCTTCCGCTTTAGATGAAATTCAGAAAGGGATTCGAGAAAAACTATTGACTCCCGTTAGTGCGATTCACGCGGTCATCAAAAAGTTTGAAGGGATTTTTGAATCCATGGAAGGGGGAGACATGAAGACATGGGCAGCGGACCTTCGGGACCCGTGGCAGGCCGTATTGCGGGAATTACTCGAGGAGAAAACACGCCATTTCATGGAGTTAGAGGGTTCGATAGTTTTGATTGCTGGAGAACTTTTGCCCTCATTGCCCACGCGTTTTCCAAGAGAGCGAATTGCAGCCATTGTGTGTGAGCGAGGAGGTCGATACAGCCACGGTGCAGTGGTTGCGCGAAGTTTTGGGATTCCAACTGTAACCGGCGCAGACCAGGCAACGTCAATTGTTGAAGCAGGGAGTCTCTGCGTGGTCTATGCCGACGAAGGCCAAGTGAGAGTGGGCGCAACGACCGATGAGGTCGACGTGGCAGAGCGCCTTTCTGCAGAAAGAGAATCGGTTCGCGCTGAATTTGAAGAACGGGCGAAAGAGCCCGGTTGTGTTGGTGCAGATCACCCATTGCGTATTTCGGTCAATATTGAGTCTCCAAGAGATCTTGATTTATTTTCGAAGGATATTGTGGAGGGTGTCGGGCTTTTTCGTACCGAATTCGCTTATATGGAAAGAGCTAATTTCCCAACGGCTCAAGAACAGGAAGACCTTTACAGGGGGATATTGAAACACTTTGGTGATGCACCTGTTGTTTTCCGAACATTGGACGTGGGAAATGACAAGCAATTGCGCTATTTCCAAATGCCTCAGGAAAATAATCCGGCCATGGGCTGGAGGGGGTTGAGGATGAGCTTGCAGTGGCCGGACATTTTGCTGATGCAAATCCAGGCTCTGGTGAAAGCCCGTGAATACGGGGATGTTCGCATGTTGCTCCCAATGGTGACCAACGTGGAAGAAATTCGTCAAGTAAAGCGCTTGATTGAACAGGTTGCGGGTCGTGCCGACGCCCTGCCCTTGGGGGCCATGATTGAGGTTCCCTCTGCCGCTATGGCGTTGAAGGATATTATGGATGAGGTCGACTTTTTGAGTGTAGGCACCAATGATTTGGCCCAATATTTGTTTGCCGTAGACCGTGACAACCCTTGGGTCGCGGATTTATATCAGCCCTACCATCCCGCCCACTTGCGCGTCTTGCGGTTTATCGGGAATACTTGCCGAATGGCCGGCAAGCCCATTTCGGTTTGTGGGGAGATGTCCGGCCAGCGGGCTGGGGCACTTTTTCTTGCTGGGGCAGGCTTTGACCAGCTTTCTATGGCCCCTCCATTTGTGCCGGAAATTAAGGCCATACTCCGTGAAGTATCCATTCAAGAATTGCGTGTTTTAGCCAGAAAAGCTGCGGCCTGCGCCACAAATCTAGAAGCATTTCGCCTTTTAGAAGATGCCGCAGAGATTGCGTGGCAATCTGCCTTAAAGCGGTCTGGGAAGGAATCTGGAAAAACCTAAGTCTCTTCAGAAAAGGTTCTTGCTTGCTTACCCCATGATACGGCATACTAGAAATGGGATGAACAAAACCGCAGACACCAGTCGACAGAAACCTATCGGGCGCCGTAAGGGGCCATGGGCCCAAACGGAGATTGAGCGCATCAAGCGTCTCTACGGAATCCGTACCGACGGAGTGATTGCGCGCCAGCTGAACCGCTCCGTAGAAAGCGTGCGACGTATGGCGAAGCGAGTTTTTTCCGGCGATGCACGAATTGGGCCGTGGTCGGCCAAAGAAGTTCAGGCTTTGAAAAATTACTTAGGGGCGGCTTCCATGGAAACGGTATCCATGATTCTTCGTCGTACGCCGGCTGAAATTCAGCGCAAAGTGAAAGAGTTGGAAGGCCTTGTGAAGTCTAGAGAATGGACTCCCGAAGACTTCCAAGACTTGAAGCGGCTTTATGGCACGCGCTTCAATAGCGACTTGGTTTTGATTCTAGGTCGACCAGAAGCTGAAATCGTGTCCAAGGCAACGACCCTTTGCCTTTCCAAGGACAAAGCATTTCAGCGCCGTTCGGGTGCTACAGGAGCCGTCAAGATGCCCAGGTGGTCGCCGGAAACCGTCAAAAACTTGAAAGCGCTTTATCCAGAAGCGGACAACCTAGAGATCGCAAAGACACTTGGCCGCTCCGTAAAAAGTGTTGTTTCAAAGGCACACGATCTTGGATTAAAAAAGAGTCCAAAGCGGTTGGAGGAGATGGGCCGTGAGAACGTCCGAATTCGCTATGACCGCCAGGCTGAAGCCCAAGGCTAATCTCAGTGCGCCTCGCTCGTCTTCAACGGCTTCCTGACGGGAAAAGCTTGACGATTTCATGGGAAGGGAACACTTCAGCAACTTTGTCGGTCAGAAACTTGCGCATTGCGTGTCCTTGCGCTCATTGCATTCATGAAGTTACTGGGCGAGTGCTCTTAGACCCAAGTTCGATTGTGGAAGACTTGACTTTAAAGGATATGCAGCCGGTCGGGAATTATGCATACCGGATTTTATTTTCTGACGGCCATGATTCCGGTATTTTCACCTTGGACCACCTCCATCGCCTTTCTCTGGCGGCTACATCATGACGCCCCTCGCTCATTTCTTAGAGCATAGTTGGGGTTTTTGGACCTTTGTTGGCACTGTTGTGGTGAAATGGTGGACGATTTGGTTTGTCTTGAATAGGAACTTCACAGTGACCACGACTTTGACGATGATTGCGGTGGGTGGTTCCGCGGCGGTTTCTACTCTTTTACTGCGAACCGGTGCCCTTGGGACGGGAGGTCTAGAAGAAGGCTACGGCTGGCTGGCTTGGCTCGCATCTGGTGTATTCGTCTGGATTCTTTTTACGGGAATTGAATTATCTCTGTTGACCTTTGGGATGAAAAAACAACGTCCAGGATGGATGTGGCGTCGGTATGACATATTGTCTTACTCTTTCTCTTGCGCCGTCATCGTAGTTTTTGTGGCGTTGAAGTTGGCCTTCCGCAGTTAGTTCGGGAAAAGGATGGCAGGGGGGCGCAATGGATCTCCTTCGGCATCCGTTGCTTGTGCATGGCCGACGTATCCGGTTTCTTCCAACTTCGTTGTGCTTTGTTTATTCGATGTTGAAGGTCTCTCAGCTTGCCGAAACCAACGACCGAGGTTACCGAGGAAAAGTTCTCTGCGCACAAGGAATGAGTTGGTAAGCGCATCCAGCCGAAGTTCAAATACTTTGGCACGTGATTCAAATTCAACGTCCACTGAGGATGTGCTTGCTGCAATTTCTGTAGGATCTTTTTGAAGATCGACAAATGCTCGATTTCCATCACCGAATTTTAAAAACTTTTGTGTGGAAGAGCGCAGAAGAGTAATCGTGCGCATATGCCGTGAGAGTGGGTGCCCCATGGGATTTTGGGTATTCCAACTCGGATATCCCGCTAAATAACTTGCCGGGTTTTGATAATGTGCCAGTATCCAGTCACGAGCTTGTGTCTGTTCTTTTCGAGCAACTGGAACGAGACTAAAGCCTTCGTGGGCTCGTACCTCTAGATTTTTAAGGAGCGGCCGTTTTTGGCGTCTTTCAAGGACATCCAAAATAGTTGGGAAAATGTCTACCGTCGATGCCATGCTGGGGATTCGCGTTCCTGCAGGGAGGATGTCAGGGAGGCGAAGAATTAAAGGAACATGGAGGAGATTGTCATGAAGAGAGAGCTGATGCCCAAATCTTCCCTGTTCTCCAAATTCTTCCCCATGGTCTGCTGTAATGATGACGAGTGTATTCTCTAATTGTCCACGATCTCGGATATCTTGAACAAGAAGTTGAATGAGATCATCTTGATAGCGAATGGCGCCGTCATAGAAGGCTCGTTGTACTTCAATTTCATATTCGCCTAATTCTCGGAGTCCTGTTAAAAGTTTCTTTCGTTCTAAAGCAACCCCTAGATCGGTTTGTGCAATGATTTCAGGCGTGAGATGTTCCGGAAGGAAAAGGCCTCGGTATTTATGAGGAGGTAGGTAGGGGCCGTGGGCTTCATTGAGATTGAGGAAAAGGAAGAAGGGCTTTTCTTCGTCTCGTAGACGCGGAGCCTCAAGCCAATCCCTTGCCGTTTGAATAACTTTGAAGCCCCCCTTGTCTTTTCGTTCCCGCCCCTCTTTTTCGAAACGCTTTGTGACTCGATACCAGAGTGAAGGGATAAAGAGGCTGTCCACTGCAGACGGGATGGAGTAGTCAAAGTAATGTTGAAATCCTTGAGTGAGACCATTGCGGTCAGTGAGCCAGTGCTTTCGCGCAACGCCACACGTTTGATATCCCACTCGTCCAAGCTCCTCGGCAAGAGTCCAATAGTCGTAGTCCCCTAAAGCCGGGATGGAGGATTTTCCATCATGAAGGCGCGGGTGAAGCCAATGTGTTTGGTGGCTTGGGGAATGGAGGCCTGTGAAAATGGACGCATGAGAGGGCAAAGTCCATGGTGCAGTGGAAAAGGCGTTTTCGAAAACAACGCCTTCTGCAGCAAGGGTATCCATGTTTGGGCTTGTGGGGCGGGAATTACCGTAAGTACCAAGATGTTTTGCCGAAACGGTATCCAGAACGATCAACAAAATATTCGGCAGGGAGGCGTCGGCGGTTTCTGTGGATGGACCAAGACTGTCCGGCGCGTTCTGCGGAGGGAGCCACTGGCCGACGAGTGCGCAAACAAAAAGAAGAGTCAGGGTGCCGACAGAAGCGGCGGGAGAGAAGAAAGAGGCAATGCGCCATCCAAATCCGGTGCGCAATATTAAATAGGTCACGCAATAGAAGCCCCCGCCTTGGACCAAGAGTGTGCCGACGGCGGACCAGTCCATCGCCTGCCCTTTTGCAGCAAGAAGCAAAATTTGTACGCTACTCACGGCCAAAAACCCAAGGGTGATTTGCGCGAGAGCGAGGTGGAGGAAGGGGTACTGTGCGCGATGGCGTCGGCGGGCGAAGAGGGGAATCAGGATTCCGACGCACCCGCCAAAAGTTGCGCCGACCACAAGGTGCAGGCCAAAAAATTGGAGGAATAATCCGTAATCTTGGTGATAGGGGAAGCCGTTAAGAACCAAAATGAGTTCTAAGAAAGCTGCAACGCATGCTAAATGAGCCCCTAGAAGAGCACCCGTAAGGAATCGTGACTTCATATTGTCCATAAGGATATCCTTGCACCCGTCCACTTTCATGCTCCTCACCGCTCTCCTTTGCCTTTCTTTCGCCCCACCTGCTGCGCAGGGGGGGCGGGAAGTGCATCTTTTGCAAGAGAGGCTCTTGAATCGCTCGCAATCCGCGGAATCACGGGTGTTGGCTCTCGAGGAACTTTCCATGCGCACGCAAAGTTTGTCTCTGGAGGCAATCCGCGCAGCGGAAGGCATTGCTCGAGGAGAGTGGAAGGTGGATTACGCGCGGTGTCTTGCCCGATGTGGGCCCGAGGCCCTTCCGTTTTTGCATAAACTATTGAACCAGTCCAATACTTTAGTCAAGGCGGAAGCGGTGTATGGCATTGTGATGCAAGATGTGGAAAAAGGTGAGATGTTTGCCATGAAGTACCTTCGGGATGCCCGCAAGTCAGTGGAAACGCGGGTTGCCGCTCTCCGTGCCTTAGGAGATAGGGGCTCCATGCTGGCGAAGCCCGAGGCCCTTCGGCGACTCGGTACAGGGCAAGGCGCCTTGCTCTTGGAGGCATTGGATTTTTTGAAAAAGAATCCCATGCAAGAGGATGTGCCTTATCTCGTAGAAGTCTTAGAGAACCATGATGGCCGCCCTGCCGCAGAGGCATCGGCCTTGTTGCGGGGAATAACTGGGTATCGCGTCGGAGATGATCCGCGGACATGGCGTTTCTTTATGGTGAAACATCAGGCTGCGGGTACATCGTTTCGAAGAGAGGGTGGGGTAGATGAAAAAGATGTTTCCACTATTTCTTATATGGGCATCCCCATTATGGGCAATCGAGTTGTCTTTGTTTTGGATGCTTCTGGGTCTATGGGATCTCCTTTGGCAGAACGAACAGGAGAGACTCGGGGAGAACGCGCGGTGCAAGAGCTCGTCGCACTCTTACCGAAGCTTCCGAAGGATGGACAGTTCAACATTATTTTCTTTGAATCTTCGGTGTCAAAATTTTCATCCAGTATGGTTTTGGGGAGTGATAGGAATGTTGCGCGCGCCATTCAATGGCTGGAAAGTCGACGGTTTCACGGGGGCACCAACCTCTTCGAGGGTTTGGCCGATGCATTTGATTTTGAAAATGTGGAAGAGATTATTCTGCTTTCCGATGGGGAGCCGTCCGTCGGAGAAGTCCAAGACCCAGACCGGATTCGCGCATGGGTTCAGCGCTGGAATCGCTGGCGAAAAATACGCTTGAGCACCATTGCGTTGAGCGCCCCACGTTTGGCGCGGAGTTTTGTGGCGAAACTGGCCGAGGAAAATGGTGGGGTTTGCCGGGATATCCGGTAGGCGTCGAATTTTCTGAAAAAGGAGTCAAGTTGGCAGGCAGGGTCGACCGAAATACCTACAGAGCCCATGAAATCCCATTCTGCAGGTATTGCCGGAGTCGGCCACGCACTTCCCCAGCGCGTGGTCGATAATTCCGCAATCGCGGAGCAAATTGGCAGGACGCCGGAATGGATTGAGCGCCGGACGGGAATTCGGACGCGCCATTGGCTCGCCGAGGGAGAGTGCTTGGCTGATATTTGTGCCAAGGCTGCGCGCCGAGCATTGCAAGATGCCTCTCTCGCCGCCGGAGATGTTGATTTGATTCTTCTTGCGACGGTTTCTGCAGAGCAGAGCTTTCCTTCAGTTGCTTGTAGAGTTCAGGAGCAACTAGGGTGCGAGAGGGCCGTTGCCTTTGATTTGTCTGCGGCGTGTTCTGGGTTTGTCTTTGCCTTGTCCACGGCGGAGGCCTTCGTCCTGTCTGGAAAGTATAGAAATATTTTAGTCATTGGAGGCGAGTCCTTGGCCCGTTTGACAAATCAGAAAGATCCGGGTTCTGCCCATTTATTTGGAGATGGCGCTGGTGCTGTATTGTTACGACCTTGGGAAGAATGTCGACAAGGTCGGCTGGAAGCAACCGGCATGGGGTCGGATGGCGCGGGTGGTTCTCGAATTGAAATGCGGGAGAAAATATATTTAGATGGAAAGGCCGTTTACCGTTTTGCAGTTCCCAAAATGACCGAAGTTATTCGTGAGGCCATGAATGGTTACGACTCAGATGATTTAGGTTTGCTGATTCCCCATCAGGCAAATCGTCGTTTGATTGAAAGCGTCGGTGAGCGTTTGCACCTTCGGAAAGATCAGGTGTATATCAATATTGATCGAGTAGGGAATACGTCGGCGGCTTCCATCCCCATTGCTCTGTCACAGGCGAAGGCCGAGGGGAGACTCAAGTCCGGGCAAATCTTGGTGATGCCGGGAATGGGTGCAGGATGGACTTGGGGCTGGGCACGCGTGCGCTGGTAGAAAAACCCTCAAGAGAGGGGAGCACAGCAGGGCGAATCAGGGATAATGCGCCCATGAAAGCTATTTCCGCTCTTCTTTTCTCCTTTCTAATTTTCTCATCTCCGGCTTTTGCACAGGATGTGCCGGGCGTGGGCCAGCCACGTGCGTGGGAGCACGAGACTTCTGACGTGCCAGTGGATTCAAGAATCCACTTCGGTCATTTTGACAATGGCGTGCGGTGGGCTTGGGTGAACCATGCGGAGCCGAAGGACCGTTGCTATATCCGCTTGCACGTGAATGTCGGTTCTTTAGCAGAAACGGACTCGGAGGCCGGTATGGCGCATTTTTTGGAGCATATGGCTTTTAATGGGTCGGAGAATTTTGCAGCCGGTACGTTGATTGAGTGGTTTCAAGAGCATGGCATGAGTTTTGGCGCCGACACTAATGCGCATACGGCTTTTTCAGAAACGGTTTATAAGTTGGACCTTCCGGAGTCTGACGAGGCAACATTGAAATCTGGCTTGCAGGTGTTACGGGATTTCGGCGGCGGGCTTTTGCTGGAGGAAAAGGAGGTACAGGCCGAGAAGGGTGTGATTGATGGAGAGCAGAGGGAGAGAGACTCTGCATCGTTTCGCGTGTTGATTCAGGAGTTAGAGCAATCTTACGCAGGAACCTTATATCCAAGGCGTTTGCCCATTGGGACGAAAGAAGTTCGGGATGTTTTTACGGCTGACAGCATTCGTCGTTTTTATCAAAAATGGTACCGACCTGAAAATATGACGGTCGTCCTTGTAGGAGACTTGAAAGATTTGGACCCAGTCCCCTTGATTCAGGCAGCATTCGGGACGATGAGCGTGCCCCCAATGCCTTTGGCGAAAGAGCCGGAAATCGGAACGCCAGTCATGAAGGACCTTTTTTATACGATTTACGAAAAAGAAATTGCAGCCGTTAATATTTCCGTAAAGATGGTCAAGCCCTATGAAGAAGAGGCGTACACAAAGAAAAAAATGGTGGAAGACTTGGCCTTGAACGCAGCACACGCCATGTTGAATACGCGTTATCGTGAAATCCTTCAGCAGGAGGATGTTCCATTCCTTGCGGCATCTGTTGGGGATGCGGGCGGGCTGAAAGTTTTTGAAGGGGGCGCACTCTCCGTGAGTTCGGAGCCGGGGAAATGGAAAGAAGCATTGTCTTCCGCGGAGGATGAACTGCGCCGAGCCCTGGAGTTCGGTTTTCAGCAGGCTGAGCTTGAGGAGGTGCGTGCTAATCAATTGCGCTCTCTTCAGGAGTCTGTGGAACGTGAGTCCACACAGCATTCTAAATCTATTTTAGGCGGGATTGTTGCGGCCTGTGAAGAGCGTATTGTTCCTACCCATGCCGTAACGAACCAGATGATTTTGGCGCCCGCAATGGGGACATTGACCGTGGAGGCGTGTAATCAAGCGTTGAGGAATCATTGGAAGGGCGGGACTTTGTCCATGACTTTATTTGGAAACTTAGATTTGGGCACCGACGGGGGGGAACAATTAAAGGCGGTGCATGACGCAGGGAAGACGCGAAGGCTTGACCCGCCGAAGACCATCGAAATGATGAATTTTTCTTATGCTTCCTTGAAGGAAAATGCCGCGAAGGTTCTTCATAGGAAGTACATTGAGGACTTGAAAATCTATACGGCTCAGTTTTCAAATGGAGTTCGAGTCAATGTGAAAAAGACAGATTTTAAAGAAAAACAGATTCTGATGAACGTCCGTGTTGGGGAGGGCCAGCTAACAGTGGATCCAAAAAAAGATGGTGCGGTCGCTTGGGTTTCAGATAAAGTCTTTAGTGCCGGCGGTCTGGTCAAACATAGCATTGATGATTTGCGCCGATTATTGGCAGGCAAAGAAGTCGGTATTCTTTTTGATATGAGAGAAGACGCTTTCGTTCTTTCTGGAGCAACGGTCCCCGAAGACCTTCTTCTTGAGTTTGAGTTGGCGTGTGCCTGGATGCAGTTTCCGGGATATCGCAAAGACGGGCTCAATCAATTGATGCCCCAGCTACCGATGTTGTTTCAACAGTTTGCGCATCAACCCCGAGGCCCATTGCTCTTGGAATTTTTGCCGGAAGTCTTTTCTCATGACACGCGTTTCTCGCCCTTGCCTCCGATGGAGCAGATTGCAGGGGTCACAATGGATGCCGTTCGGAATTTCCTCAGTCATGCGTTGGCGACGGGTCCGGTTGAATTGACGGTGGTCGGTGATGTGGACGTAGATGCTGTTTTCGCAGCGGCCGCACAAACCTTTGGTGCCTTGCCGCAGCGAAGAGAACGTCAGGAAGTGGTAGGCCGACGTCGGCCTACCGCGCCGAAAGGTGGGGTCAGGATGACGCGTTCTGTGGAAACACAAATCCCTCAATCGCTGGTGACTTTGGTATTCCCCACGAGTGACGGAATTGCTATTGATCGTCGTCGCAACCTCTCCTTTTTGGGGAATATTGTGAACGACCGTTTGCGCCTTGAGGTCCGGGAGCGGCTTGGTGCAGCGTATTCCCCGGGTGCTCAGAGTGATGCGAATGCCATTTATGAGGGCATGGGGTCGGTGGTGATTCAAGCCATGGCGGATCCGGATAAAGTGCAGACTTTGGTTGATGCATGTAAATCAGTTGCCCGAGACTTGTATGAAAACGGAGTCACCCAGGAGGAGGTGAGTCGTTTGGTTGAACCGCTATTGGCAGGGTTGAGGGATGCGATGAGAACCAATGGTTGGTGGCTTAACATTCTTTCTGATGCACAAACGCATCCGGACACCTTGTCTAACGTGCGCTCAGTGGAGGAATTTTTCCAAAATATGTCCGCGAGTGACTTATCTTCCTATACGAAGAGGTACATGAATCCCGCGAACGCTTCTATTCTTGTGGTGAATCCAGAATTGCCGGAGGCGTTGGAGTTGGTTGCGCCTCTGATAGAGGAAGAATGAGAGCTGTTTCCATTTCGATTCATGGAGGCGTTGAAGTCCTTCAGTCTGGGGAGCACCCAATTCCAGAGCCTTTGGCCGATCAAGTTCGTATCAAAGTTGCGTGGTCCGCACTTAACCATTTAGATCTTTGGGTGCGCCAAGGGGTGCCTGGCCATACTTTCCCATTACCGCTGATTCCAGGTTGTGATTTCAGTGGAGTGGTGGATGCCGTTGGGGAGCAAGTTTCATCGTGGCTCCTCGGAGACCGAGTCACCGTTGCCCCTGGATTTTCATGCTATGCCTGTGAAAAGTGCAAAGCCGGAAAGCATAATCTCTGCCGAGATTACGGGATTTATGGGGAGACCTGTGATGGCGGAAATGCGGAATATGCTGTCGTGGATGCAAAAAACTTATTGGCTGTTCCGGATGGATTCCCTTTGGATGTTGCCGCCGCATTCCCCTTGACGTATTTAACGGCTTGGCACATGTTGGTGTCTCGCTGTAGCCTGCAGGAAGGGGACAAGGTTTTGGTGCACGCGGCTGGCTCAGGTGTGAGTGTGGCTGCCGTTCAAATTGCCAAGCATTGGGGGGCCGACGTGATGGTGACGGCGGGAAGTGATGCAAAAGTGAACAAAGGCTTGGAGAATGGTGCAGATTTTGGCGTGAATTATCAGACGAAGGATTGGGAAAAAGAAGCGCGTTCGTGGACAAAAAAACGAGGATTGGACATTATCGTAGATCATGTGGGTGCAGATACTTTGCCGAAAGGGCTGCGGCAGTTAGCAAAGGGTGGGCGCATCGTGACTTGTGGGGTGACCAGCGGCGCCGAAATGGAATTAAACATGGCCCCCTTGTTTTTTAAATCACTTTCCGTTTTAGGGAGCACCATGGGTTCTTTGCAAGATATGCATACGGTCGCCGACTTGGTTTTTTCAGGTCAGCTCACCCCAATCATTGATTCCCGCTATGATTTCGCAGACATTGCTCTGGCTCACCAGAGAATGGGGGAGCGTCAGGCTTTTGGCAAACTACTCCTTCAAGTGAACCCTGCCGTAGAATAAGGCATGATGAAAGCACTCCTATTCCTCGTTTCACTTTTGACGACGTCTTCCCTGGCCATGTCTCAGGAAGTTGCTACGGCTCCAGTCAATCCTCTTCCATCTGTGAAAGAGGCCTCTTCCGGTGAGTTATTCCCTCTGCAATGGACTGCTTCCAAGGGCATCATGCATCAGCTAGTGAGTACAGGAATTCGCAAGAAATTCATCTTTAAGGTCTACGCCTTTGGACTCTATTTAGACCAAGCAGAAGCTCAAAAGATATTGGAAAAATGGCGGAAGATTTCTCCTAAAAAGTTGGCGACCAATGAAAAATTCCTTGCATCCTTGTTAGGCGGAAAAATTGGCATGACGGTTCGCTGGGTGATGACAAGGGATGTTGATGCGGAGGATATCGCTGAGGCGTTTGCCGACGGATTGGAGCCTCGGCTCAAGGAGCTCCTGAAGACACCCAAAGGGGCCTCGGAAGAAGATCAGGCTGTATGGGCCCAGAAAAGAAAGAATGCGGCGAAAGATTTGCAGACGTTCAGGAATTTTTTCCCAAAGGAAGAGATGGAAGAGGAGGCCGAGTTGGTTTTCTCCTGGATCCCAGGTGGAATTTTCCGGACGACACTTAATAGCGTCCAAAAAATGGACATCAAGAGCCCCGTGCTTGGAAAGGCTTTTTTTGACATTTACTTAGGGACAGACCCTATTGCAAGAATCGGCCGCGAATCTTTTCTTGATGCGCTTGGAGATTTCCTAAAGCCTGCACAGAAATCCCATGAGCGGTAATTCAGACGGGCGTCGGAGTGAGCGCCAATCTTTTGAGGTGCCCCTCGCATTAGTTTTGGCTACGGGTTCTCTCGAAGGTGAGGCCATGGACCTTTCTCGTGAGGGGATCCTGATTAAAGCAAAGGGGAAAATCACGATGCTGCTGCAGCTCAATGGTCAGGAATACCGTGGTCGTTTGGTGAGAGCGACCCCCTTGAGTGAAAATGAAACTGCCTATGCCATTGAGTTCAATGAGCCTATGGACGGCATTGAGGCTACCGCGCCTTCTTCCACATGAACATCCTCTCCATGATTTTCGCTGGCTTTGTGCTTTTTGCACTGGCAATGCTTGTCATGGCTGTTGGCGTTCTCTTCCGAGGCCGCCGCTTATCTGGATCGTGTGGAGGCAATACACTGGATGGACAATCCTTGGCAGATTGTATTTGCGCCCGGAAAGAGGCAAAGATTTGTGCCGGAGACGAAGGAAATGAACTCGTCCGACTTGCGGAATTAGGGAACCCGGGTCGAAATGATTTCCACGTTCACGGTCCAACGGTCGTCGGCGAGAATTTTTCTGTTTGAACGGCGGTGAATCGATCGCCTTGGCGCAGAATGAAGAGGGCTTCGGTATGCGGGTAGTGCTCTTGAAGAAGTCGCATGCCTTCTTTGGGGCCAAGGACAGTGAGGGCTGTCGCCAGAGCGTCGGCCGTCATGCAGTCATCGGCTAATACGGTGACCGAGGCCACGTTGTTTGTGATTGGCAACCCCGTGCGCGGGTCAAGGATATGAGATATGCGTTTCCCGTCAATCATCCGAAAGTTTCGATAATCTCCACTGGTGGCCACTGCACGATCCGTGAGCAGGAGTACCTCTTGAATCATTTTACTAGGCATGGATTGCTCAGTTGGTTTTTCAATTCCAATACTCCACGGTTGACCAGGTAGCTTTTCTCCTCTGACACGCAATTCCCCGCCGACTTCAACGAGAAAATCCTTCAATTCCAAAGTAGAAAGGAATTCAGATGCTGCATCAACGCCATAGCCTTTCGCGAAAGCCGAAAAATCTAATTGCACGCCCGCAAGTTTTTTTCTAATGGTTTGATCCTTTTTATCCCAAAGAACATGTTGCCAACCCACCCTTTTCTTAATGGACTGAATCTCTTCGATAGAAGGGGGTGCTAGCCGATGCTTTTCAGGACCAAACCCCCAGGCGTTGACCAAAGGAAGGACCGTGGGGTCAAATGCGCCCTTGGTTTGCTGCGCTAGATGAAGCCCTAGTTCTAAGTTGACTCCCGTGGAGGGTCTGATAGAAATGACCTCACTGGATGAAGCACGGTTGAAGCGAGAGACGTCGGAGTCTGCTTTGTAGGTAGACATGGCTTGATCGACCTGGTCTAACTGGAGCTGGATCATCTTTTGCACATTTTCCCGTTGGGAATCCGGCATGCCCTCTTCTGTTCGTATGGTGGCATGCCAAGTCGTTCCCATCGTTTCCCCGGAAAGATGCCAAAGCGTGGCTTGTGGCGATGGCTCTCCACACCCAGAGAATGCAAGGATAAGCCCGAAGGCGAGGACGGCTTGTTTACCCGCCGAAATCATCCAAGAAGATGTCTTCGTGCTCTACGCCCAAGTTGATGAGCATGGCGATGACAGCCAGATTCATCATAGGAGGACCACACACATAGTATTGAGCCTCTTCTGGTGCTTCGTGACTCTCTAGGTAAGAATCGAGAAGGACTTGGTGGATGAAACCGGTCTTGCCGGTCCATTTGTCCTCCGGAAGAGGGTCCGATAGAGCCAAATGCCAATCAAAGTTGTTGAAATCCTCTGCTATGGCGTCAAATTCATCCATGTAAAAAGCTTCTCGCATGGAACGAGCTCCGTACCAAAAACTCACTTTTTTTTGAGTTTTAAGAGTTCGAAATAGATGCATTAAATGTGACCGCATGGGGGCCATGCCGGCACCACCTCCGATGAACACCATTTCTCGATCATTATCCTTGAGGAAAAACTCTCCGTAAGGACCTGAGATGATTACCTTGTCTCCAGGCTTTTGCTTAAAGATGAAAGAAGACCCTTTTCCCGTTGGCGTGCCTTCGGGCGCTCGCGGCGGAGGTGTTGCAATGCGAACATTCAACATAACGCGATTGCCTTCGGCGGGATAGGAGGCCATTGAGTAGGCGCGCTCTACCGTCTCTTTCGTTGTAGAGCGGATGTCCCAAATTTTGAACTGGTCCCAATCCTCTTGGTATTCCTTTTGCACGTCAAAGTCGGTGTAAGGAATGTCATGGGGTGGAATTTCAATTTGGATGTATCCACCGGACTCATAATCAATGCTTTCCCCTTCAGGGAGTTGCATAATAAACTCTTTTATGAATGTAGCCACGTTGTTATTAGACACAACGTCACACTCCCATTTCTTCACGGAGAATATTTCGGCCGGAACTTCAATCTCCATGTCCTCACGTACTTTAACCTGACAGGCAAGCCGCCAGTCTTCTTTTGCCTGGCCACGGGAAATATGCCCTTTTTCGGTAGGGAGGAGGCTGCCGCCGCCTGCATGGACTTGGACGGTGCACTGACCACAGGTCCCACCGCCTCCACAAGCAGAAGGGACGAAAAGTTTCTGTTCGGACAAAGTCGTCAACAAGGTACTTCCTGAGGAGACTGAAATTGCCTTGCTCCGATCTCCATTGACAATAATACTGACGGCACCGGAAGCCACTAATTTACTTTTTGCCAAAAGAAGAATGAATACCATGGCCAGCACAACGGCTGTAAACATTGCAATTCCGAAAAGGATCGTTTGTATGTCCATTGTTAAATGGGGAGCCTAGAGTTGGATGCCTGCGAAAATCATGAAACCCATGGCCATCAAGCCAGTCGTGATGAAAGTGATTCCTAGTCCACGGAGTCCGGGAGGAACATTGGAGTATTTGAGTTTTTCTCGAATAGCAGCCAAGGCAACAATGGCCATCCAAAAGCCAATGCCTGAACCAATGCCGTACACCGTACTCTCTGCAAGGTCATATTCTCTTTGTACCATGAACAAGGAAGACCCAAGAATGGCACAATTCACAGCGATGAGAGGGAGGAACACTCCCAAGGCGGCATAAAGTGCGGGAGAGAACTTTTCCACGACCATTTCCACAATTTGAACCATGGCGGCAATCGTGGCAATGTATGCAATGAACCCAAGGAAAGACAAATCCATGTCCTGGGCCGTGTCCCCAAGCATCCAGGTCAACGCCCCTTCTTTGAGAAGGTAATGGAAAACCAGGTTATTCAAGGGGGTGGTGATGGCAAGAACAAAGGTAACGGCAAGACCCAAGCCCATAGCGGTGTCCACCTTTTTGGACACAGCCAAAAAGGAACACATGCCAAGGAAGAACGCAAGGACGATGTTCTCAACAAAAATTGCCTTTAGCGCTAAGTTGATGAGTTCCATTTAGTTTTCCTCCTCTTGCATCTCAGGGGTCAAGGTACGCTGCAGCCAAATCATCAGGCCAATCAAGAAGAAAGCCCCAGGCGCAAGAACCATTAGACCATTCGGGAAATACCAACCACCGTTGTTGACGCTTTCCATAATCGTGATGCCGAAGATTTTCCCTGAGCCGAGGAGTTCCCGAAAAAACCCAACAAGGAGCAGAACGATTGCGTAGCCCATAGAGTTTGCAAAGCCATCGATAGCCGATTTCAACGGGGGGTTACCCATGGCGAAAGCTTCGGCGCGCCCCATGACAATGCAATTTGTGATGATAAGGCCGACGAAAACGGAAAGCTGTTTACTGACATCGAAAATATACGCTTTCATGACCTGGTCCGCAACAATAACGAGCGAGGCGATGATTGCCAACTGCGTAATGATGCGAATACTTCCTGGGATTTTATTTCGGAGTAAAGAAATGGAAATGTTGGAGAGCACAAGCACAAAAGTAAGCGCCAAACTCATCACGACAGCAGTTTCCATTTTTGTGGTTACTGCAAGGGCCGAGCAAATACCTAAAACATGCAGAGTAATCGGGTTCTTGAGGTGCAATGGGTCAACCAGGATTGCGTTGGTCTCTTTGTTCATCGTTGTGCCCCCCTTTGTTGTCGGAGGAAAGGCCCATAGCCGGTGTCACCCAGCCAGAGTTGGACTAAATTTCCGACTGCTTTGCTAGTTATCGTGGCACCTGAAATACCATCGACTTGAGTGGCAGGGTTTTTCACTGCGCCTTGTTTGACCACCTCTACTGCCGGGTTGCCATCTTCATCAAAGCAAAGTTTTCCAGGCCAAAGTGCCTTCCAGTTAGGGTTATCAATCTCCCCACCAAGGCCCGGTGTTTCAAGGTGCTCATAGAAAGTAATGCCGACGACTTTGCTGGTGTCGAGTTCGATGGCCAAGAAGCCAAGGAGAAGAGACCAAAGTCCATTTCCATAGATAGGAAGGACGAGGCATTCCTTTCCGGCCGTTTTGACGCGATACGCCAAGAGCGTTTTAGGCATCCTCTTAATGGCAACCCTTTTTGCCCGTGGGTCCGAGGCATCCACGCCTCCCTCGTCTGTTTTTGAGTTTTTTAACGGATTAAATTTCCAGACATTACGAATTTCAACTGGATTGCCGGTTGCCTGGTCGAAAGTGAGGACTTCGATGTCTTCGAAAATCCGAGTGACTTTTTCAGGGTTTGGCTCTTCGTCAGTTTCAATCAACTGCGCAACTCGAAGGACATTCATTTGTTTGTCCAGTAGCTTGTTCGCCTCCTGCTTGTCCTTTAAGACTACGGCGAGAGAGCTGACCGTTGCAGAGCAAATGAGGCAGAGCGCAAGTGCAAAGCAAACAATGTATTTGTTACTGAATTCCAAGGCGCTTCTCCCGGCGTTTGATGTTGGATTTCACGACGTAGTAGTCAATCGTGGGGGCAAAGACGTTCATGAAGATAATGGCAAGCATCATGCCTTCGGGGTAAGCCGGATTGATGACGCGGACCAAGACAGTAAGGAGGCCAATGAATATCCCATAAATCCACTTGCCCGTATTCGTTTGTGTGGCGGAGACGGGGTCGGTGGCCATAAAGACGGTTCCGAAGGCAAAGCCGCCGACCACAAGATGCCATTGCCAAGGAACGGCCAGATAGTGATCGGCCGACGGCGCCAGGGCATTCATTAAGAGACTCATGCCGACTAGGCCCAAAACGGAGCCCAGCATGATTCGCCAAGAACCCACTTTCGTCAGGATAAGAATGGCGGCTCCAATGAGACAGGCCAAAGCAGAGGTTTCGCCCATGGAGCCGGGCATGACGCCGACAAAAGCATCCCACCAATTCATTCCTGGAAGTGCCGCCGCGCCATCGAGGTAAAATTTAGCCAGTGGGGTTGCGCCTGAAAAGCCATCTACCCATTGATCTGCGCCACCTACCCAGACATCATCTCCTGATATTTGTCCCGGGTAAGCAATGAAAAGGAACAAGCGGCCGGTGAGCGCCGGATTCAGAATGTTCATTCCTGTTCCACCAAAGACTTCTTTCCCGATGACAATACCAAAGCTGATACCAATGGCTACTTGCCAGAGGGGGATCGTTGGAGGGAGAACGAGAGGGAAAAGCAAGGATGTGACGAGAAACCCCTCATTGATTTCATGCTTGCGAATCACGGCAAAAACCGTTTCAAGAATACCACCGACGGCGAGCGTGACAGCATAAACAGGCAAGAACGCCCAAGCTCCACGGAGGAGGGCGTCCATCAAGTTGATGTCGGCAAATGCGAGTGTTCTTCCAGTTGCCGCCATGATCTCCTGCGCACCGGTGTTCCAAAAAGCAACCAAGGTGGCAGGGATGAGAGAGTACACCACCATCATCATGACGCGCTTGAGGTCAGCTCCATCCCGGACATGAGCGCCTGAAGTGGTGGAGGATGCCGGGGTGAATAAGAAACTTTCTTGCGCTTCAAAAAGAGGGTAGAACTTTTCGAATTTTCCGCCCTTTTCAAAGAGCGGTGCCATTTTCTTCATTTGTTGATGGAGGAATTTCATTTAGCCCTCCTTCTGAATGCGAGTCAACATAGTGCGTAGTGCGTCGGTAATAGCCGTTTTGGAAAAATCGGCATATTCACAAAGAGCTAGATCTTCTTCAGCAAGTTCAAGCACACCCAACTTCTCCGCCATTTCCACATCATTGGAAACGAGTGCTTTGATGAGCTGTGTGGGAAGAATGTCCATGGGCATCACTTCTTCCCAAGAGCCGATGGGGACGATGGCACGATGGCTGCCATGAGAATCCGTGTCCATGGAAAAGGTCTTTCGAAAGAACTTTGCCAATGTGGTGTTGGTGGTGGTATGCGTTCCAGCGAATGGGTTAGGCCATTCTAAAAACTTGCTACTGGTTTGGTTTTCAAGCAAGGTGACTTGATTCGCACGACTCCCAAGAAAGCCCTCCGGAGTCTTGGCGTTGGCCGTGGCCCCGCAAAGCGCACTTCCTGAGATAATGCGGGTCTCTTGTGCAGAACTTTTATCTTTGCAAAGTTCGTCAAGGTTGGCGCCGACGTTTGTTCGCCAAATTTGCGGGCTAATGACGGCAGGGCCAACGATGGCCACCACACGATTCGTGGTGAGTTGACCCGTTAAAAGGAAATGGCCGATGGCGGCGACATCTTGGTAGCCCACATGCCAAGCGGTGCGGTGCGGTCCGACGGGAGCCAGAGAGTTGATGTGAACTCCAGCATTTCCAGCAGGGTGTGCGCCCTTAAAACTTTGCGGGAGAACGCCATCTGGGGCGAAGGCTGTCCAATCTTCCTCTGCGTCATGGCAAAGCCATGTGTTGGCATCGGTCAAGCGTGAAAGTGCTTGCGCGCCCGCCCGGAATGCTTCTTCTTGACCGGCGAGAACGGCAAGAGGAGACGGCGCGAGCGGCCGCGTATCCATGGCCGTCAAGAACAACGCGTGGGGCCTATCTTGCAAGGTAGCTACAGTGTCAAATGGGCGTTGACGAAGCCGTGTCCAGAGACCGTTAGCAGCTAAAGCAGTGCGGAGGTCCTCGGCGGAGGCATCGGCGCCCGGGTTCATAAGCGTTTCTTGTTCCGTTGTGCCTTCCAACTGGATGGAAACGGAAAGCAAAGTTCGACGGTCTCCGCGGCTTACATCCCGGACGGTTCCCGCTGCCGGAGACGTGAAGAGGACTTCGGGGTCTCTTTTGTCAAAAAAGAGAGGGGTGCCGACTTTGACCGGGTCTCCGGCGCGGATGAGCATTTTGGGTTTAAGGCCGATGAACTCCTTGGCCACAATGGCCACTTCTGTGACGGTTGGGCCATCCTTGATGGAAGTCTCTTTAAGACCTCCGGCAAGGGGAATGTCGAGGCCTCGCTGGATGCGAATCGCGGACATCTTGAACTGGATGAGAAGGGAGGGTTTTCGACAGAATGTGGCAGAAAGAGCCCCATGGATAAAGGGCATGCCGGCCGAAAACAAGCCAGAGATTCTACTCCTTCGGCGCCATTTTGGGCAGGGTCCAGTGAAAAGTTATGGGTTGGCCGGCGAAGATCTCAAAGGAAGAGGGAATTACCTGCTTAGGGGCTTTGCTGAATGACTCGAAAGCACTGGCTTTGAACGGGTAAATCCCTGGCGCAAGCGTCGGGAAAGAGTATTTCCCGAATTGATTCGGTTCGGCTTGAAAGAAATGAGGGGGAGGGTGCGGGACATGGTGAAATCAGGCAGAATGGGGGCATGAAAGCTACCTCATTCTTTCTTTGGTGCATCTTAGGGACATGGGCTACTTTGGCCACGGCCTCTTGGATGACTTCCGGGCCGGATGACCGTGGGCAGACGCTCTCTCAAATTTCTCAGGAAACGGGGGAACTGGCGGAGCGCGTATTGAAGGCCACCGTGCATTTTGTGGATGTTTCCAAGCGAGATGAGAGTGGGGCACTTCAACGAGGGAGCGGGTCTGGTTTTGTGCTGGACGCGGTTCGAGGGTGGGTCATCACCAATCACCATGTGGCGGGGGAGCCGGGAGCCGTGGCGCGGGTGCGTCTTCAGAATGGTGTAACCGTGGACGGTACGGTAATCGGGGCGGACCCGCGGATTGACCTTGCGGTTGTCCGCATTCCCGAAGGCATTGCACGGCATCAATTGGCCTGGGGAGATTCCGACGCCCTCCGCCACGGAGACTGGGTGATGGCGGTAGGTAATCCATTGGGTTTGGTCGGGACGACGAGTTTGGGCGTGGTGAATGGACTGCACCGTCGTCTAGACCTCCGACCCGGTTCGTTATCCGATTTTCTGCAATGTGATGCCTTCATTGACCGAGGTTCGTCGGGAGGGCCGCTAGTCAATATTCACGGGGAAGTGGTGGGCTTGAACACAGCCATTGAAGGACAAGCATGGCAGGGGAAGGGTTGGGCGGTCCCCAGTCATTTACTTCGGCACTCAGTTAAGGCCATTTTGGAGCATGGCAAGGTTCAACCGGGGTGGCTTGGGTTGACGCCTGCCGCAGTGGACGGGTCTTATGCACGGCAGGTGAAACTGCCGACGCCCCAGGGTGTCCGCGTGAAGTCCATCAAAGAAGGGTCTCCCGCTGAGGATGCCGGCGTGCAGCGCGGGGACGTGATTTTGGAAATGGATGGCGTACCGATTTTTACCGCCACTCAGTTACGGGCTCGTGTGGGGGTCCAAGGGGCTGGAGCCTCCATCCGGTTGGTTCTTTGGCGTGGTAATCAGCGTGTTCCGGTGACTTTGGTTCTTGGGCAACGCTAGTCCAAAAAAAATACGTCGGCAATCCTCCCCCGGATGGCCGACGTTTTCTCATCCCTAAATTACCCCCCAAAGGAAAACTTAGGAGCTCTTAATAGGCGCAAGGGCCATTCCCGCAACGCATTATTTTGAACTTTTTCAGCGTTGACTTATTTTGCAAGTTCTGGGCGGATTAAGCTGTGTGTGCGTGAACTTGCATCTGAAGGCACGGCGCCCAGGACATTGGGGAGATTCATCCGATGAAGCCCGAAGAAATTCAAGGGATTGTCCCAGACAAGGCGTTGTAGGTCCTCTAAATTTGCCCCACGGCTTTCTAGGTAGACGGCAGTTTTTGCCACATTGAGGGGATCTGATTTCCCCCAATCCGCACTAGAATTGAGCAACATGCGTTCGTTGCCAAAGTCAAAAAAAAGATTTGCGAAGCGTTCCGCCGTGAGCTTCGTTTCTGGGTACACCGTATGCCCCGCCCAGTAGCCTCGGTCAAGAATCAAGGCTGTAGTTTCTTCCGTGGAATGATCAATAATGACTTGGTTTTCGGGGACATCCATATCTTTCAGGATATCCATGGAGCGGATGGTGCCACGCAACTTATCACGATGAGGGGTGTGCACCATGATGGGTAAATTGTGACTCAAGCCCATTTCAATTTGTTTGATGTACGCTTTTTCTTCCGCATCGGTCAAAAGGTCATAGCCCAATTCGCCAATGGCGACAACACCCTCACGGGACAGAAATTCAGGGAGGATTTCAAGAACTTCGGCGGCAAGCACTTCGTCGTTCGCTTCTTTCGGGTTGAGGCCGATGGTGCATCGGTGGTGAATCCCGAAGTCCGCTGCCCGGCTTGGCTCAAACTCCAACAGAGAAGAGAAATAGTCGCGGAAAGTTCCTACGCTGGTGCGGGGCTGACCTAACCAGAAAGAAGGCTCTACAACGACGCGAATTCCGGCCAGGTACATGGCTTGGTAGTCGTCGGTGGTGCGGGAAAAACAGTGTGTGTGGGGATCGATGTATTTCATGAGGACTTCGCTTCTTTAGAATTTGACGTGTCGGATGTTCCAGAATCTTTTCCGTCTTTTGCTTTTTCTAGGCTATCCATACCTTGATGGACCGCTTTTGCTACAGCAGAGGAAGAAAGCCCGGAAAGCAGCTTCATGCCTTCATCCACATGTTGAATGGAGTAGATGTGAAATTGGCGACTCTTGACTGCAGCAATGACCTCTTCATCCAACATGAGGTCATTGACATTGGAATGAGGAAGGAGAATACCTTGCTGGCCCGTGAGCCCCCTAGCTTTGCATAACTCAAAGAACCCACGAATTTTTGCATTGGCGCCGCCGATTGCCATGACATTGCCTTTCATGTCAACCGCTCCTGTGACCGCTAAATCCTGGCGAAGGGGGATACTCCCCAGTGCGGAGAGAGTCGCGTAAATTTCCGTGGAACTGGCGGAGTCTCCGTCAATTGGTCCATAGCTTTGGTCAAAGGCGAGGGATATTTTGTAGGGAAGCACGCGCGTTCGGCCGAAACGCCAACGCATATAACTTTCTAACATGAGCACGCCTTTGTTATGAATGGGGCCGGAAAGATCAACATCGCGTTCAATGTTTAAAATACTTTCCTCGCCGACGCCAGCTACGGCGCTGATGCGGGCAGGGCGACCGAAGGACATCGGCCCTAAGGAGACGACCGTCAATCCATTTAAGGATCCAATTTGTTCGCCTTCTGTGTCAAGGCGATAGGTTCCTTCCAGAGTTTCCCGTTGCTGCCATTCTTGATCAAGAGAATGAAGTGCGCGGTATTTCCATCGGGCCTCATCCACGGCGGCACGATCTACGGAACGCTTCCCCATACGTTTTGCATGATAGGAGGCTTCCCTTGCATAGTCGGAGAGGACTTCGAAGCGCGCGGAAAGGCGGCTCCGTCGGCCGACGTCGGTTACGGCACGTTCAACGATGGCTTGAAGGCCACTCTTTTGAAATGGAAGGAGGTCTTCGTTGGCGACTCGCTCCTTTAGGCACGTGGCAAACGCCGCCACATTTTTTTTGTTCAAGGGGAGAGAATCCTCGAATTCAGCTTTGACCTTGAAGATTTGAGGGAAGTCAAAATCATCACCATGAAGGAATTCGTAGAGCGATGAATCACCGACCAGAACTACTTTTAAATTGAGTGGAACAGATTCCGGCCGTGCGCCAGTAATGCCTAACGGAGACAAAGACTCCAACGCATGAATTTCAAGTTGGCCGGTCTGCAGGGTTCGTTTGAGTGCACGCCAAACTTCCGCTTCTTTAAACACGTCGCGCGCATTGAGGACAAGGAAGCCGCCTTCGGCTGCCAGCAATGACCCTGCCCGTACCGCTTCATGAATATGGCTCATGCCCTCGCGCATTTTGGAGCGCTCTAAGGTGCCGAATAGTTTCGAGTAATTTGGGTGTTGTTCGTAAACAATAGGGCAAGTGCCTTCGGCGGAACTGCGAAGAATGTTGATTTGAAAAACCTCAAGATTAACGGCATCTTTTTCATCCCCTTCTTTAGCCTTTGATCCACGTAAGAAAAGGTGCGGGTTTCCGACGGCGTATTGTGCACAATCTCCAAGCCAACTTCCCAATGGGATATCCGCATCTAACTCTTCGGCCAAAGCCAACGTCAAACTCTCTACTGCTTCTTGTACGACATCGGCGTCTTGTGCTTGAGATTCACGCAGGAGCCGAAGTGCTAAAGAGCGCGATTTCCGCTGAGTAACATGGAGTGTGGTGAGCGCATCTTCCCTTGTCGCAAGAAGATTTTCTGTTTGCTTGATGGTGGGGCGCACTCCTTTCGGAAGTTCTTGAAGTGCGTCGGGGGCCACGGCTTGTTCGCCGAAGCGAAAAAATATTTCTTTCCGCCGGACACCGTCATTTTCAAGATTGATAAGTTCCATACCTTGAGGCCGAAGTTTGTTGGCGAGCCGTTTAAAGAGTTGTGCTTCCGCGCGACGATACCGACGGAAAAGCTGAGATCGCCGCGCAAGATGTTCTTCGGATTCCAAGAGTTCTGGAATCTCACGAGAGAGAGTGCGGACCCATCGTTGCATGGCTTCAGAAAGTTCCGCGCCCCCCCCCCCGTGTAAGGCTAAGTGCTTCGGCCGGAGTGCTTCGGCGAAATTGTGCACGTAAATATGGTCTTGGGGGAGCGGGCACTCCACGCGGAGTTTTTCCAAGAGTTCCAAAACCGTTTCTGCTTTGCGTGCCCCCCCAATGCCACAGACAAAGACGTTGTAGCCCGGTGCATCTACTGCGAGCCCAAGGCGAATGGCTTCCATAGCACGTTCTTGGCCAAAGAGCCCGGCGACAACCGGCGAGGTTGGGTGGGAAGAGGAAGCCGATGGAATCCATCCAGCGGGGCAAGTCCAACGAAGGTCCTTAGCAGGGAGGCGACGAGAAGTCATGAACTGGGGATTTTAGGGTAGGGCATCCAAGCGTTGTTGAATTCGCTGAACACTCTTGAGATCTTTTTTTTCTTGGGCTAAAGCGATAGCCTTTTGAAGGGCACTGACGGCCTCTTTCTGTTTTTGCTGCCAAGCCATAAGGATCCCAATGTTTTCCCAAGCTTCTTGGTGTTGGGGATCTCTTTCCACAGTTTTCTGGAGGGAGGCGGCGGCATTTTCCCAGTCTTTCAGGGCCATGTGGGTTTGGGCCAAGTTGTAGTACGCCGACGCCGGGGTGTAGCCTCTTTGAATGGCTTCTTGGAGGTGCGGGAGAGCTTTTTCGGGCTGCTGGTTGACGCGGTAGGTGGCCCCGAGGCTGTGTTGAAATTGCCCTTGATAGAGCGAGGGGGAATCAAACCCAAGAGCGGGCGGAAGGAATGCGGCCATAGCCCCTAAAGTGATACCAGGGAGAAGGTTACGTCTGATGGGGGCTTTGCTAGCCGCCCAAGCGGCAAAGAGGGCGGTGAGGGGGGCCATCGGCAGTCGATAGCGCGGGGAATACCAAAAGACGATAACGACCAGAAGCGGGAGCAAAAAGAAGAGGATTTCCGGCAGGGCTTTTCGTCGGTTTTGGCGGAGAAAGTGAAAGAGGCCAAGAAAGGCTAGGGGAAGGAGAAAAATGAGTGGGATTTGCGGAATAGGGTAGCGCGTGAGGGCTTCTTTGATTTCTAGTTTCGGGAGATAGACGTCTCCGTAATTTTGCCCCAAAAAGAACCATTTTAGTTTTTTGCTGATCAGCTCAAGAGCGCCGACGGGATCCTGAGTGAGGTTCCGGAGCCCTTTTTGGAAGAAATAAGAACTTGTGTTGCCCCATCCAGGCTGTCCGGTGGCGTCGGCGGCCATGCGGAAGGCGTCGGCATTTTGTTGAAGCCGCCCAGTGCTGACGCCTTCAATAGCGTGGTAAACCCCTTGTGCCCCTGAAGCATTGCCGTGGAAAAAGGTCACTCCGGCTTGGGCGCTGATGGGGATGAACTCGCCGCAGGCCGCGTAATTATGAAGCGTGGCGGGGGTCAGGGTCAGAAGTGCTGCGATAAGCCACGGGGCAGTGGTGGAGCGAGGCATCCACCAAGCTAGAAAGGGCAGGGCCAGGAGAAGGGTGGGATTGGCAAGGGTGGCTAAGCCAAAAAGGAAACCCAGAAGGAGCGGTGCGTGCCGAGGTGGCGGTGGCCCGGATTTCTGTCGGCAGACAAAGCGGACGGTTCCATAGAGAAAGGCCGTGAGCGTGAATAGTTGCAGGGTGCCGTTCAGGATTCTTCCTGGCGCAAAACTGGGGTCGGCAAGGAGTAGGTAGACGGCGGCGGCGCTCAAGCCCGTTTTGGTGCCAAAGTGAAGTCGGCCCAGAAGGCCAATCATGAGGAGGGTGCCCGCGTGAAGGATGGCCTGAAACGCATACACCCCAGGAAGATCCAAGCCGAGACTGCGGAGAAAGCCAAGGAGGTAGGGGTAGAGCGGGGCGGAGAGGAAGGGGGTTTCGCCAACCCAGTGGCCGTCGGCGATGCGGCCGGCCCAAGTCCAGTAGACCTCCGCGTCTTCAATGGGCAGGCGCGCAAAAGGATTATTTTGCCAGGCCTCGGTGAGGAGGAGGTATTGCATTCCCACAGCGAGGGCGGTGAGGATTCCAAGGCATCGGCGGAACGTGCGTTCTTCCACAGAAAAAATGTAACAGGGCGGGGGGGGTGAGTCCTGCGGTGGATGTCCTAAATTTGCCATGGCTTACGAACTTGCCGCCCTCCCTTTTGGCAAGGATGGTGCGGGTGCTCTGAGCATTGTGACGACGGCCAATGCGGGTAACCCAATGACGGATGGCTTGACGTCAGTCATAACCTGTGATGTTTAGGCGCACGCGTACTACGTGGATTACCGCAACGCGAGCCCGGAGTACTTAGATGTGTTTTCGAGTCCCTGGTGAATGGGGACTTTGTTGGTTCTAACGACTAGGTCCGTTTCCTAAAAGACAAAGCCGACGCCGAAGTAGGGGCCGGAGTAGTCGATGTCGGATGTGATGTTCGTGTTACTTCCTGTGCCGTCA
>Ga0302119_10000077_pt1 | contig 35019 bp, 27 predicted proteins | sample AG5_Tmax_MG_FD_203114 | JGI IMG/M metagenome (GOLD analysis project Ga0302119, IMG submission 203114) | Marine microbial communities from Western Arctic Ocean, Canada - AG5_Tmax | ecosystem: Environmental > Aquatic > Marine > Oceanic | place: Canada: Western Arctic Ocean | collected 2017-10-01 | reverse complement strand
CGAAGATTCGAACACAGAAATTTCGCTCTGGCGCCGTTGTGACGCTATTCTAAGGGCCAAGGAGGACTCATCCAGTGGCACCGATGGCAAGACGACCGAAACAGAACTGTTGGAACTCTGGGATCGTGGGGTGGCTCTCGATGCGCTGGCTACTGCTGTTTACAGCGGTGTGTCTGACCAGTTGTGAGGGAGATGCAGGGGCGCCACAGCGTAGCAGACCCGTGGGCAACGGACCATCTGCGGGCGACCCGGTAGTCTTGCAGCCTCGCTCGCCCGCCGGCCTCCCGACTCCCTCGGCCAGGCTACAGAGGTCTGACCTGCCCGAGGTCACCGATGAGATGCGTGCGAATGCGGCAGATCAGGTGATGGGTTCCTGCAGCCGTTGCCACGCTCCGCTGCCCGCAGATGTCTTACCGCGCCATGCGTGGGAGAAGGTCATTCTATCGATGGCAGAGATGGTCGGCGAATGGGGACAGCCAGCCGCCAGCCCCGAAGAGTTGGCCATCGCCTTGTACTGGTACGAGAAAAATGCTCCGGAGAGTCTCGAGTTCACCCGCCACTTGCCGGAAGTGAATCTGAACTTCGAAACGATTGAACTGACCCCTCGCGGACTGGAGAAGGAACGCATCCCCGCAGTCTCAGATCTGCTTCGATTCGAGCAAGAAGATGGTTCGGCTCGGGGAATCCTCGTTTCGGAACTGCGCAGCCGTCGGTTGATGTTCTTGCCGCTCGGGCCAGCGGGATCGATGCCGTTGATCCCGTTCCTGCCGTCGGTCGATTTTCGATATCCCGCTTCACTGAGTCATGGGGACCTCGACGGAGTGGGGGGGCCGGATCTGCTGATCGCCTCGATCGGCGGAATGAATCCGGGCAATGAGATTCAGGGAGGAGCCTGGCTGGCACAGTCGGGGCAGGGGCGCTGGAGTGGAAAGCGAGTCGGGGGAGCCCTCGCTCGCGCTTGTGATCTGAAAGGGCAAGATCTGGATGGGGATGGGGATGTGGATCTGGTGGCCTGCGCTTTCGGTTTCCGCGGACCCGGACAACTGCTCTGGTTGGAGAATCAAGATGGCGAGTATTCCCAGCACCAGATCGATCGTCGCGATGGATTCGTGGCGGTCGAAGTGGAAGATGTCGATGGAGATGGAGATGCCGATCTGATCGCACTGCTCTCGCAGCATCACGAGATGGTGCTGCAGTTCACCAATGACGGAGCGGGTAACTTCACCCCCCAGGTGTTGCTGCAGTGGCCTCATGCGGCCTGGGGCTCATCCGGCATGGAACTGGTCGACCTCGATGGAGATGGCGATCGTGACCTGATCCTGGTCAATGGCGATACCCTCGATGACAACACACCGAAACCGACTCACGGAGTTCGCTGGTTGGAGCGGAGCGGCTCGTCTTTCACCACCTTGCATGAAATCTTGCGATTACCCGGCTGCGAACGTGCTGCGGTGGGCGATCTCGATGGCGATGGAGATCTCGATGTGGTGGGTGCTGCATTCATGCCTCAGGTCGACCCGGCGACCTGGCAGAAGTGGGATTCCCTGGTGTGGGCGGAGAATCAGGGGAACGCCCGGAAGTGGCAGGTGCGGACGCTGGAAGTGGGCAACCCGGTGCACTCTGCAGTATTGATCGAGGATGTGGATCAGGACGGCGCCGCCGACATCGTGGTGGGCAACTACGTGTGGCTGCGATCGGACCAAACTCCTTCGGCACGGCGCGACTACCTGACCATCTGGCGCCGCAGCCGCTGAGGGGCCCGGCGAGGCGAGTGACCGTTGCCCTCCATCGTTAGCCGACCACTCCCTGTTCTTCTGGACGATCTCTTGGTGAATCATCTTCTGGTGAATCATCTTCTGGTGAATCATCGGCGGGTGCAGGATCGACCTGCTGAGGTTCTGTCGGCAAGAGCTGCAACTGTTGATCGACCTGTTGCAGCAACTGCTGGTACAGTTCGGCGGAACCCGGTTGCAGTCTCTCGGAGTCGACCATCCGGAGCAATCGCATGGCGTTGCGTGGATTGCGAAGTTTGAGTTGCACTCGCGCTTCGAGGATCGGTGCCAAAGAGCGATCGGGATCGATCCGACGAGCACGTTGGAACGCATCGAGAGCCTTGTGCAGTTCTCCATGACTTTCCAGTAACTGGCCGAGATTGATCCATGCGCCGCGATAGCGGGGGTCCTCCGCCACCGCTCGCTCGAAACAGGTCCGTGCCTGGAGCGGATCGATCGGCGCCAGCAAGGCACCCAGACTGTTCCAGGAAGGGGAGTGGTCTGGCCTGGTGGTGGTCGCCTGACGGAAGAGATCGAGGGCCCGCGGCACATCTCCGGCTTGCTGGGCGATGTGTCCGAGGTTGTGCAGTGCCCGCACATCGTCTGGATCTTGCTCGAGACTGCGCAGATACCAGCGGGTCGCCTGCTCCGGTTCATCGCGCTGTTCGTGGACATATCCGATGGCGACCGGGTCGATGCAGTAGTCCTCCACCAGTGCCCGGCTCGGCACTGGAATCGCCAGCACCACCAGCCACACCCCGAGGTACAGAAACAGTGAACGCCATCGCAGTCCCAGGGTGTCCAGGCCACGACCTGCGACGATACAGCCGAGCGCCATCAAGGGAACCCGGTAGCGACCTGCGATGAAGAAGGCCCAGGCGGTCAACAGCAGCATCAGCATCGTCACCCGTACCGGCCATTCCTCTTCGGGGAGGCCTCGTCGGCGGATCAGTAGGCCCACCAGGATCAACGCCACCAGCGGGCCGCTCGCTCCGGGGAGCCAGGCAAGGATTCTCAGAAGTAGATTCCGACGAGTCTCTTCGACCAGATTCTTGTTGTTGGGGACATCCCGCGCCGAGATCAGCGCGGCGCCCTTGCGAACCATCTGACCTGCCCACTGCATCGGATCGGCCACCATCTCATCGAGTGCGAGCTGGTAGTAAAGGCGACTTCTTTGCGATGGCTTCGGTAGGTGAGCGGTTTTTTCCAGCAGCCGATTCCAGCGTGGTCCTGCGGCGACCGAGGTCAGCCCATCTTCACCGATGCCATCACCGGAGCGATTTCCGATGTAGAAGTTGATGCCGCCGTTGGAACTGATCAGTACCAGATCGTGACCACTCTTCCAGTTGAGGGTGGCGATCGGTAGCAAGGTCAGGGCGCAGGCTCCCAGTAGTGCAGCGGAGTGCAACAGGCAAACGGTCCAGCGATGCGGTTGTAGCAGTGCCACCAATGCCAGGCCCAGTGCTACCGGCAGACCGGTGGCCCGGGTGATGGAAGCCAGACCGATCGCCATGCCGACCTGGATCCAGCCACTCCAGTGACCCGTAGCCATCGCGTTTCTTGCGAGGGAGACGGTCAACAGGATCAGGAATGTGAAGGCGGTGGTGTCGAGCCACTGTCCACAGAAGAAGACCGGCATCGAGGCGATCGCATACAACCCGCTCGCCAGCAAGGCTGCTCTACGACCTGCGGTCAGCGCGGTGATCTGCAGGATCAACAGGGCGGAGATGGAGTCGAGAAGGCACTGGAAGATCTTCACTGTCCAGGCGAAGGACGCGGGAACTCCCTGAGCAGTACTGCCGATGTCTGACCAGGGTAATGCCAGTAGCGCCAGCAGTGCCGGGTAGCCGGGAGGTTTCCAGTATGGGGTATCGTGTTGTGGGCCTTGTTCGAGAAAGCCACGCGCTTGATCCACGTTGGTCTGCTCGTCGATGATCGGATAAAGAAACGCTGGATCGGACACGCTTGAATCCGCCACCGACCACAGTCGGATCGAGAAGGCCAGCAGGAACACCCACCAGCGAGTCCGTTGGGATGGGATCCAGAGATCTGTCATCATCCAGTTCTCAACTTCCGACTACTGCAAGCCCTCCCTGAATTCGATCGGGCTCTCGATTCCACTGACCATCTGGAATGATCTTTCGGGACCGAAGTGGCCTAACTTTTCAGGACCTTGACGAGTGAAGCGGTAGGTCGCTCCGGCGGAGTCGTAGGAGCCGATCACCTGGAATGCGGCATTGTAGATGTTGTGAATCATGGTCGTGACCTCGGAGCCGCCGTCGAGCACGGTCACCTGGCGGGAGCCGACGAAGCCGATCAGTTCACCTGCGGTCATCGCTCGGCTGTAGTTCTCCTCGGTCACCTGGGTGGAGGTCGAAGGGGCTGGGGCGGAGGAATGGGTGTCCGTCCTCGTCGGTGAGGGGGAGCCGCAGCCGGTCCACCCCAGGACCACCAGCAGTCCGAGCAGCAATATCCAGTGGTGGCGAGATCTTCCGATCTCTGGGCGGAGGATCGATCGATCGCAGTGTCGGCAGACGGGTTTGCTGGAGAAGTTCATTCTTCTCTTCCTTCCGGGAGATTCAGTCTCTGGTCGGGCGGTGATCCTGCGTTAGGATCCGATCCGGGGAACTCGATTCGATCCAGTCACCCGAAGAAAGGCACCTCGATGATGCAAAGCCTATCGGAGCAGGCCGACCTCTTCTACTACCTCTTCCAGTGCATCTTGTGTCTCGTCTCCCTGCTGGTGATCACCATCGGATTGCCCGGGCAGGTGTTGCCGGGGCTGGCAGCACTGGTGGTGTGGCTTTTGGGGTGGGGCGGGGAAGAGACCGATCTTCCGGCGGTCAGCCAGGAGGTGTGGTACTTACTGGGAGGTGCAGCGCTGGCGGAATTGGTCGAATTCGTCTCTGGCTGGTTCGGCGGGCAATCGGTAGGGGCGACGCGCCAGGGGTCGCTGGGAGCGATGCTGGGTGGATTCATCGGCGGAATCCTCGGCAATTTGATCGTCCCCATCATCGGGGGAATTTTTGGCATTCTCGGCGGCACCTTTATCGGTGCTTACCTGGGAGAGAAGCGTGCACTGGAGCAACAACAACGCGATTCGGACACATCGAGCGGTGATCAGGAGAAGGCGATGATGGTCGGAATCGCGTCTCTGATCGGACGGATCCTGGGCCTGATGGCGAAATTGGGATTCACTCTGATCTGCCTGTTCTACTTCTTCTTTCAGATGATCTTCTAGCCGATCCGGCACTTCGCTGGTCACTGTGGTTGCGCCACAGAACCTGTTCAGGAGAGAGGAATCGGCAGTGCTTCCCGGCTCTTGCTGCGGCTTGCTTGACAGATCTGACAGGGGGGATATATTTCAGTCTCTGGCCAACGGTAGGGTGAGATCCGTTCTCACAAGACGACGGGCCAGAAGGTTTCCCTGCGGGGAATGCGTCGAGGTTCGCGACTACTGGGGAAGTAGCTCAATTGGTTAGAGTCCCGGCCTGTCGAGCCGGTGGTTGCGGGTTCGAGTCCCGTCTTCCTCGCCAGTCGCGAACCTGGACACCGCTTTTGTTTCTTCTTCCCATCATCTTGGGATTTTATCTTGTCACTTCACCTTGTCACTTCACCTTGTCACTTCACCTTGTCACTTCACCTTGTCACTTCACCTTGTCACTTCACCTTGTCACTTCACCTTGTCACTTCACCTCACAGATACCCCTCATCGATCGATCCCATCTCTTCATAGATCGTCAGTTCAGATCCTGCTGCGGATTCGATTCTCAGCCGATCCTTCCTCACCTCCATCGACGATCCCCATTCGACGTGTCCCACCTTCTCGATTCGCCAACCTCGATTCGCCAACCTCGATTTGCCAGCCTTGAGATTTGCCAGCCTTGAGATTTGCCAGCCTTGAGATTTGCCAGCCTTGAGATTTGCCAGCCTTGAGATTTGCCAGCATCGTTGCGGTGCTTCGCCAGCGGTCCGATGCTGCACCCTTGCACCGACGGTGGGTCCAGAGGATGCTTCGGGTGGAAGTGAGGTTTGTATGACGGTGGGAGTCTGTTCCTGGTCATTGCGTCCTGAAGGACCGGATGATCTGGTTGCGAAGGTGCTGGAGACCGGCGTCGGTGCGGTCCAGTTGGCCCTCGATCCGCTGCGCCAAACGTGGGGCGTGGTCGAAACCCTCGCTGCGCTCGATGGTGCCGGGATCGAAGTGCTCAGTGGCATGATGATGATGGAAGGGGAGGATTACTCCACCTTCGAGACGATTCAAGTCACCGGTGGTGTTCGTCCGCATCAGACCTGGGAAGGCAACTTGGAAGCCGCTCGCGCCAACGCCCGGATCGCCAGGGAGGCGGGCATCGACCTGGTCACCTTCCATGCTGGATTCATTCCTCATTCCGCCGATGACCCGGAGCGCGCTCAGATGCTCGATCGCTTGAAGGCGCTCTCCACTGAATTCGAGCAGCAGGATTGCCGGGTGGCGCTGGAAACGGGGCAGGAATCGGCCGCTACCTTGGTCACTGTGCTGGAAGAACTGGAATCGCATTCGATGGGTGTCAACTTTGATCCGGCGAACATGATCCTCTACGGCATGGGAGATCCGATCGCCGCCCTCGAATTGCTGGTGCCATACATCTCCCAACTTCACATCAAGGATGCGTCCCCGTCTGCAGTGGCAGGTGAGTGGGGTACCGAACAACCGGTGGGAGCAGGGGCCGTCGATTGGTCCGCCTTCTTCGCTCTGCTCGAGAAGCAATCGCTGGACGCCGACCTGGTCATCGAGCGGGAGGCGGGGGATCAGCGAGTGGCCGATGTGATTCAAGCGCGCCAGATGATCGAGGCGCAACTGGGAGGGATACCGCGATGAGCACGTTGGGAATCGGAATCGTCGGATTTGGATTCATGGGTCGTACTCACCTCGAGGCGTATCGCAGGGCTGCCACGGATGGGTTCGATGGCCAGGTGAGAGCGATCTACAGCATCGATCCGCCTGGATTTGGAGTTGCGGGCAATGTCCAGACGGGCGCCGATGAGGAGGTCGACCTCGATGCTCTGGGGATTCGCTGGAGTGAGCAGATGGGGCAACTGCTGGAAGCGGACGATATCGACCTGATCAGCATCTGCACCCCGACCGATACTCATATCGATCTGGCCATCGAGGCGCTCGAAAAGGGCAAGCATGTGTTGCTGGAGAAGCCGGTCGCCTTGACCAGTCTTGAGGTCCAGCGACTGATCGATGTCGATGCCGATACCGATCGCCTCTGTATGCCAGCGATGTGCATGAGATTTTGGCCCGGCTGGTCGTGGTTGAGAGAGATGGTGCAATCGGCAGAACTGGGCCAGGTGAAGAGCGCATTTTTCCAGAGGATTGGTGCCGCGCCCGGTTGGAGTCAGGATTTCTATCTCGATGAGAAGCGCTCCGGAGGGGCTCTGATGGATCTTCATATCCATGACGCAGACTTCGTGGTCGCCACTTTCGGTGTGCCCGATGAAGTCAGTACCAGTGGCACCCGCTCTCAACTGGTCACCCAGTACCGATATCCGGATGGCCCGTCGTCGGTGGTGGCGGAAGCGGCGTGGTATCCCGATCCCTCCTACCCTTTCCAGATGCGATACCGGGTCGGGTTCGCCGATGCGGTGGCAGATTTTGACCTCTCGAGGGGAGATGAGGCTCTCCACCTCTATCGTGGTGGAGCAGTGGAGGTGATCGAACTCCCGAGCGGGAATGGCTATGACGGCGAGGTCCGACACCTGCTACAGGCGATCACTGACCGATCGGAGCGGATTCACCCCGATCTAACCGAGGCACGAACGGTCCTTCAGATGGTCGAGGCGGAGGGCCAGAGTATCGATGAGAAGAGAGCGGTCAAGATCGTCCGAAGCCGCTGACCTTCTGGAAAAGCAAGGAAGGGGATCGACCGTTGGTCGATCCCCTTCCGGGTATTCTTGGTTTTCTCACACCCACTGTACTCTACGGGCAAGTCGGGTAACTGAAGCAATCGGCAGCTTCCTGACCGGGAGAGGTTCCACAATTGGGGTAAGGTGCCGGCGGTGGGGCACCTTCGAGGAACTGGAACTGGATCACGAAGGTCGGGTCGGCGACATCGAATCCTCCATCGGCATTGGCGTCCGAGGCGGCCTCGCAGTCGAGGTGGGGGCCACCCAGGAACAGGTCACTGAGCATCCAGATGGCATCCGCCACGTCATTTCTTCCGTCGGCGTTGGCATCGCTTCGCAGATAGGCGGTGATACTGGCAGCGACCAGGGTGATGGTCGCATCCTGTGTCTCGGCAGCGATCGAACCTCCGCCGACCACCATCACATTGGTGACATTGGGGGATCCGAGTCCACCGTTCCAACTGAGGCTGGTCGCGGTACCAGCGGTGTTTCCGGCCAGCGTTCCCGCGACCGTCGAGTAACTCACCACTGCCACCGTCTCCTGGGCAGTGAAACTGACCGTCTCTGCTCCGAGGAAGGAGTAGACACAGCCGAGGGTGATCCCGTCAGGATAGATGCTGGACTCTGCGAAATCGGGGCCGTTGCCCCCATCGAGGGCGACGACCGGGCCAGCCAGATCCACCGCGGTGGCCTCGAGCAGGGTGGAATCGTGCCCCAGCCCCATCGAGAAGCCCTGGGTGGTGTTGGGGAAGGGAGCACCGAGCGCACTGTTATCGGTCTCGAATACCTGCAGATCCGCAGAGAATCCGGAGACCCCGTCATCGGGGTTGTATGCGGCGGTGACATCGGAAGCGACATAGGTGAAGGTCGGTCCTGGAATGTCGATGACTTCCATGTTGCCGGCATTCTGGGTCGGAGACAGTGAAGCACCACCGACCACGGCGACCGTCGTGACCACCGGAGAGCCGAGGCTGTTACAGAACTGAACCGAGTAATCGCCGGGATTTGCAGCGTTGTCGATGGAGTAATCGGCACTCGCCATGATCAGGGTCTGCCCCTGGGGAATCGAGTTGCAGCCGACGAAGCAGATCACCACTCCCTGGGTCCAGCCGTCGAGGTATATCGAGGCCTGATTGAAATCGACTCCTTCACTGTCTTCGTTGTGAATGAGGGTGACGCTCCCGATGGAACTGTCGTGACACATACCATAGGACCAGCCCTGAACTTCGCCCCCTGAGCCAGTGTTCTCGAGGGTTGCGGTGATGTTCATGGTGCCACCAGCGGCTGCGGAGTCACTGCCTGCGCTGAAAATCTGGGCCTGAAGTGTCGGTGAACCGATCAGGCCAAACAGAAGCCCGATCGTGACGAAATACATGCGATACATGAGCAGGATTCCTCCCAGAGAATAACCGTTCGAAGGGCCTACGATACAGGACCGACAGGCATGACAAAGACATACTAGGCCTAACAAGAGGCTTGTTGATAATAGTGCCGGGTGGAGGGTGTCGGTGCAAGTAGTTAATGTTCACAAACGGCTTCGGGATGACTAAAACGGCTATTGCGGGCTAAAATGTTCGAATTGACAGGTTTTTGAATTGCAGTCGAGAGCCATGGGACTGCAATTCAATCGGTCCTTTGTTAATGATGGTCTGGTCCCGGTTCCAGTAGTTTTCGAGCACCACCTCATCGACCACTCTTTGACCATTGAGATCGACCGTGACCCGTTCCCCGCGCATCTGGATGCGAAAGTGATTCCACTGGCCGGGCGGATGATCCGCAGCGACGAGCGGCAGTGAAGGGCCGGCTTGATTATTGTAGAGCCCGCCGGAGCCCTCCGGATGTTGCGTGATATCCCAGATTTGCACCTGAGGGGAACCTCTCAGGTAGATGCCGCTATCTCCACCCGGCTCGATCATCCAGTCCACCTCCAACTCGAAGTCGGAGAATGGCTCGATGGTGCAAAGGTGAGAGCCGTGGCCATCAAAGACCAGCATCCCCTGGTCGACGCTCCAGTGAGCTCTCATCTGCTGATCCGCCAGTCGTTGCGCCTCGGCGAGCTGTGGTGGCGACATCTCGGCTCGGGAGTAGGGGTTTCCGACCAGCCCTTGCCAGCCTTGCAGCGTCTGTCCGTCGAACAGCGGCTGAGGGGTGGATCGGAGCCCGGGGCCCTGGCAGCCGCTCGACAGGCTCAGCAGCAAGCAGATCAGCAGGTAGTTACGATTTCGCAGTGGATCCTTCATCGGCGTGCCTCCCGTCGGAACTATGCCACAGCCACCGCAATCGAGCCACCCCGGTCGGTCGTGGCTCCCTGCGGCTGGATGGCTTACGATCTCTCCACCGGATTCAAGGATGTACGGCGGGGTTGTGTACCCCGCGGGAGGAGATGCGTGTGTTGGAGAGTGATGTGGGCCGATCGCAAGCTGCCCCTCTCAAGAATGGCCTGAAGGTTCGTCTTTCTGTCATGATGTTCCTCCAGTACGCCATCTGGGGCGCCTGGTTACCTCTGCTGTGGGATCTGCTGATGAACGCAAAGGGTTTCACCGGAGACCAGGTCGGAAATGTCTTTGCCATCGGAGCAGTGGGCGCGATCTTCGGTCCCTTCATCGCTGGCCAGGTCGCCGATCGCTGGTTCAATACCGAAAAATTTCTCGCCGTCAGCCATCTGCTCGGCGGAGTGTTGGCGTGGAAGATGGCCTCACTTGGCGATTACGACACCTTCTTGTGGTACGCCCTGGTCTATGGCCTGATCTATTCGCCGACTCTGGCTCTGACCAACAGCCTCTCCTTCCATCACATTCCCGATCGGGATCGAGATTTCGGCAAGATCCGGCTATGGGGAACCATCGGCTGGATCGCCGCAGGGATCGGTATCGGCCAGTGGCTGCTTCACAACTACGCCGGCGGGTCACCGGATCATGCCAAGGATCCAGCAGTCTACGCCGGCATGGCGGATGCCTTCAAACTCAGCGGGATCTGCGGGATCGCCATGGGCATCTACTGCCTGGTCGGATTGCCCAGCACTCCTCCGAGCAAGTCCAAGGATTCCAATGCCACGATGAAGGTTCTGGGAGAGGTTTCTCATCCGCCGCTCTTGACCCTGTTTCTCATCGCAGTGCCAGTCTCTTGTATTCACCAGTTTTACTTCGTTCATACCGCGCCCTTTCTCAACGCCTTTCAAAGTGAACTGGGTGGATCCGGGCTGGCTGCGGGTCTCAACTCGGTGTTCGGGATCGGCGGTGGCGGATTGATGACCCTCGGCCAGATGTCGGAGATCTTCGTGCTGGCGATGATTCCGCTGCTGGCGCTGAAACTGAGTCGTAAGAAGTTGCTGATGATTGGATTGGTCGCCTATGCCGCACGGATGGCGCTCTTCAGTTACGCGCCGATGCTGGGAGACATGGGTATGCCGCTGGTGATCCTGGGTGTCGCACTGCACGGCTTCTGTTTCGGATGTTTCATCTTTGTCGCCTTCATGGTGGTCGACGAGGAGTGTTCGTCGGATGTCCGAGCCAGTGCCCAGAACCTGTTCAACCTGGTGATCGTCGGCATCGGCATCATCGTCGGGAGCAAGGTCGCCAGTTCGGTGGCCGGGTGGGCTGCGACACGGGTCTCCGAGGGAGATCCCTGGTACGCCAAGACCACCGAGATGTTCCAGGTGCCGTTGGCCGCCAGCGTACTCTGCCTGGTGTGGATGGCGCTGATGTACCCGGCCAGAGGAAAGAAGGAGACCACCTCATGAAGACCGTAGAGTCCACCTTGAATCGCCGAGACTTCTTCGGATGGAGTGTCGGATCGTTGGCTGCGATGGCGAGCCTCGCCGGATGTGGGAGCATCGGCTACGGAATCGGGAGTTCCCGCTGGGGTCAGGCTCCGAAGCAGCACTTCTCCGTCTCGCTGGCTCAGTGGTCCCTCCACAGAACCCTGCGGAGCGGCAAGATGACCCATCTCGATTTTCCCCGTGTCACCCGAGAGGTCTACGGACTGGGTGCGGTCGAATACGTCAATTCCTTCTTCAAGGACAAGGCCAACGACACCGCATATCTGACCGATCTGAAGAAGCGCTGTGCCGATCATGACATCCAGAACCTGCTGATCATGTGCGATGGCGAGGGGCGACTCGGCGATCCCGATGCCAAGGCCAGGAGTCAGGCGGTGAAGAATCATCACCGCTGGGTCGACGCGGCGAAGTTCCTCGGTTGCCACTCGATACGGGTCAATGCTGCGAGCGCAGGGAGTTACGACGAACAGATGAAACTGGCAGCGGACGGATTGTCGTCGCTGACCGAATACGGGGCGGCGCAGGGACTCAACGTGATCGTTGAGAATCATGGAGGGCTCTCCTCCAATGGCGCCTGGCTGGCAGGGGTGATGAAGATGGTCGATCAGCCACGCTGTGGAACCTTGCCAGACTTTGGCAACTTCAACCTCGGGGGCGGTAAAAGTTACGATCGTTACCTCGGCGTCGAGCAACTGATGCCCTACGCCAAGGCGGTCAGCGCCAAGAGTCACGCCTTTGATGAGAAGGGCAACGAGACCGCTACCGATTACAAGAAAATGATGCAGATCGTCATGGATGCGGGATACCGAGGTTTCGTGGGGATCGAGTTCGAAGGGGGCGGCGATGAAAAAGCTGGCATCCTGGCGACCCGGGATCTTCTGTACCGGATCAATAACGAGTACTCGACCAGTAGTTGAACCACTCGGTGGTCATGGTCGTGAAGAAGCATGATCGTGAAGAAGCATGATCGTGAAGAAGCATGATCGTGAAGAAGCATGATCGTGAAGAAGCATGATCGTGAAGAAGCATGATCGTGAAGAAAACAAGAAGCAGATCTACTTTGAAGAGGAGTTGAGATGATCAATGAAGAATCGAAGAAGCCGGCCGGGAATGACCGCCGCGACTTCCTCAAGGGAGCAGCACTGGCGGCCGGTGCGATCGCCATCAGTGGCAACAGTTTGCTGGGCTCGGAACGGATCGGCGCCAAGCCCGGCGCTATCGGTAGGGCCGCTCGTCGCACACCCCTGGGCGACGATGGAGTGGTGCGGATGGGAGTCATCGGGACCGGAGGAATGGGCGGTGGTCACATCGATTCGTTCCTTCGATTTGCCACCCGTGGCGAGGATAAGGTCAAGATCGTCGCGGTCTGTGATGTCAATCACAAGCGCCGCGCCGTCGCCGAAAAGAAGATCAATAAGGCGCAAGGAGATGAGTGCGCCGTCTACAACGATTACCTGGAGTTGCTCGCCCGCGACGACATCCATGGTGTTCTGATTGCTTCACCGGAACACTGGCACGCTCAGATGGCGGAAGACTCTCTGATGGCGGGCAAGGATGTCTACCTCGAGAAGCCGATGACCCTGCGTCTGCCCGAGGCGCTGCGCCTGCGACAGGTGGTTCTCAATAATCCCGATGTGCTGCTGCAGGTCGGTACCCAGAAGATCATGTTGCCCAAGTACAAGGCAGCACAGGCGATGGTCGCCGAAGGAGCGATCGGTAAGCCGACCTTCAGCCAGACCTCCTACTGTCGCAACTCCAGAGATGGGGAGTGGAAGTACTACGGCATCGATCCCGAGTGGAAGCCGGGCGTCAATGTCGACTGGGATCGCTGGTGTGGCCCGGCCGGAGTTCGCGACTGGAACCCTGCATTGTGTGCTCGCTGGCGTCGCTACAAGGATTTCTCGACCGGCATCGTCGGTGACCTGCTGGTCCACGAGATCACTCCGCTGATGATGGCGCTCGACCAGGGCTGGCCGACTCGTGTGGTCGCCACCGGTGGCCATTACATCGACAAGGCGATGGAAAATCACGACCAGGTCAACCTGCAGATCCAGTTCGAGAAGGGGCACACTCTCATCGTGGCGGGTTCGACCTGCAATGAGATGGGTCTCGAGACGATGATCCGTGGGCACGAGGGAACCATTTACCTCAACGGGGGCAACTGCAAGATGGTCCCTCAACGCTTGTTTGCTGACGATGTCGAACCGCAAGAGGTGATCTGCGAGAGCATCGGCAATGATCAGGATGCGCTTCGTCGCAACTGGCTCGATTGCATTCGGACCCGTCGTCAACCCGATTCCAATGTCGATCTGGGCACCAAGGTGATCGTTGCGGTCGACCTGGCGACCCGTTCGATGTGGGAGGGTAAGGCGTTCGAGTTCGATCCCGCCTCGATGACTGCCACGAGTATCGGCTAGTCGGTTCGGGGATACGAGATGATGCATAGGGGAGCTCTTCCGGCGATGGGGACTCGATTCGAGATCGTCGCCGGGGGAGCGGAACCCGCTCTTCTGCGTGCTGCAGTGGAGGAAGCCTTCGAGGAGATCTCCAACTGTCATCGATTGTGGAATGCCTTCTCCAGGGACAGCACCTTGGCGCGGATTCACGCCGAATCTGACGGCCGTCCGGTGACCATCGACGGCCTGACCCTGGACCTGTTGCTGGCCTGTTCCCGTCTTCATCAACAGACTGGCGGTTCCTTTGATCCGATCATCGGAGCCGACCTGGCCGCCGGCGACCCGCGCCGCGATCCGATCTGCGGTGTCGCTCCAAGAGATGGTTTTTCTGGTATCGAACTGGATGCCGAGGCCAGCACCGTACGTCGACGCGACTCTCGATTGAGGTTCGATCTGGGTGGCATCGCCAAGGGCTATGCCTGTGATCTGGCCGCCTCGATCCTGCTCGAAGCGGGTGTCGAATGTGCGCTGATTCACGGGGGTACCAGCAGCATCGTGGCACTGGGAGCCCCCCCGGGAAGACCGGACTGGGCCATCGAGGTGAAGGGGTTCGAGCGCAAGACGATCGGTCTGGTCGATGGTGCCCTGGCGGTCTCTTCGGCTGCCGGCGGCGGCGCGGGTGGACATCTCATCGACCCCTTCAGTGGTGATCGGCTCGATCGCCATCGTGAGGGCGCGATGGTGGTTGGGAACAGTGCGACAGAGTGTGATGCCTGGGCCACCGCACTGACGGTGGCAGGCTTCGAAGGTGAAGTGGCCCGACAACTCCCGGTAACTCTCCAGGGATATCGGGTCAATAATGGTGAATCGACCGACATGAAACCGCAAGCGGAGGCTTCCGTGGAAGAGGAACGATGGAAACGGACCGTAGAGATTTCTTGATCCAAGGCGCTGGCGCCCTGGCCGGGATGGCTCTTTTACCGGGCCTTGAAGCGATGGCGACTCGCGCACCGAAGGGGTATCCGGTCGCCATCATCGGCATGGGCCGTCAAGGTCGAGCGATCGCCGCAGAATTGCAGAAGCTGGGAGCCACCATCGTGGCGATCTGCGATGTGGATGAGCCGCGATTGCGAAGTGCCAGGAGGCGCGTCGCTGATGCCACGGCCTATGCCGATTCGGATCAGTTGCTGGCGAAGGAGAAGGGGGTGGAGGCGATCTTCATCGCAACTCCGACCCATCGGCATCGAGCGATCGCCGAGGCGGCAGTGGCGGCGGGTAAGCATGTCTACTGCGAGGCTCCTCTGGCACATACCCTCGAGGATGCTCGGGCCATCGCCTTGGCCGCCCGTTCCAATCAGCGAGTTTTCCAGGTCGGGCTGTTGGCGCGTTCCAATCCGGTTTATTCCCTGGCTCGCTCCTTCTTCCGTACCGAGGCGTTCCTCAAGTTGGTCTCGATGCGCGCGCAGAACTCCCGGAAAACCTCCTGGCGTCAAGCGGCCTCGACTGCCGAACGGCAAGCTCGTCTCGACTGGCGTCTCGACCCCAAGGTGTCGCTCGGATTGCCCGGAGAGTGGGGCACCCATCAGTTCGATGTCATTCACTGGTTCACCGGACAGTATCCTCATCGAGTGTCGGGAAATGGCGGAGTGTTCGTGTGGGAAGATGGGCGCAAGGTCGCCGATACCGTCAACTTGACCCTCGAGTTTCCCAAGGGGCAGAGTCTCCAGTACCAGGCGACACTGGGTAATTCCTATGGTGGCCGCTACGAGGTGCTCCATGGCGTCAACTCCGCCTTCAAACTGGCCTGGAGTCACGGCTGGATGTTCAAGGAAGCGGATGCGGCGACGCAGGGATGGGAGGTCTACGCCAACCGTCAGCGATTCTTCAATGACGAGGGCATCACCCTCATCGCCGACGCGACCAAACTCGCCAGTCAGAACAAGTTGAAAGATGGGGTTGGACTCCCCAATGATTCTCTCCACTACGGTGTGGCAGATTTCCTGCTGAGTTGTGCAGAGCAGGTGAAGGTCAAGACGGGTGTCAGTGAAGGACTGCGAGCGACTGCCGTGGGGATCGCCGCACAGCGTGCGGTGGTCGAAGGTGGCGTGATCGAGATCTCTCAGGACGATCTGAAGGAGGCCTAGCCGATGGGGTCATTGCCAATCCCTGGAGAGGGGCTCCGTGGTCAACCGATGGGAATCAGGATCGGTGTCAGCGGCCTGATCGTGGTGCTTTACATCGGACTCCTCGCCAGTGCGACCCACATGGTGAGTCACTTCGAGAATCGTGATGAACTCCCCGGTTTCACCTTCGATGATGTGACCGGTGCCTACCACGGTATCGATAGTCCCGGATTGTTCGGTACTGCTCTCGAGAGGGGGCATCCCGAGACGCTGCCTTCGGCTCACAAGGAACTGCTGTTACGCTGGCTCGCCGGCGGACGCATCGTCGAGGACTACGATAGCCTGGATCTAGAAATCCCGCCCGCCGAGATCATCGACCAGAGTTGCATCGAATGTCACACTCGGGCCGCCGGTGCCGAGACCGGATCCGCGATCCCACCGCTGGAGTACTTCGACGATATCAAGGAGATCGCCTTTTCCCGCAAGGTGCTGCCGACTCCGGTCGCAGTACTGGCCGCTTCCACTCATGCCCATGCCCTGGCTTTATCGATTCAGGGGCTGGTGGTGATCGCTCTGGCGTGCATGACACGCTGGCGCCGCCGCTGGATCTCACTATTGATCGCCATCATGGGGCTGGGACTGGTCGGCGATGTAGGGGGTTGGTGGTTGGCGCGTTTCAGTCCATCCTGGACGGTGTGCATCATGGTTTCGGGGGCGGGTTACAGCCTTGCTCAGGGAATCTTGCTGGCCTCGGTGCTGGCAGATCTCTGGTGGCCCCGAGCCAGCAGCAGTGAATCACAGTAAAGATTAGACATGGAAGATATGGAATAGGAGTCAGGATGAGCCAGCAGAATCCAGGTGCGAGTCGTCGAGAGTTCTTGAAGGGGGCTGCGGCCGCTTCTGCGGCGACCTTGTTGACCCCCGCCCTGTTACAGGGCAAGGCCCATGCCGATGGCTCGGATGTGATCCGGGTTGGATTGATCGGCTGTGGAGGACGAGGATCCGGTGCCGCCAACAATTGCGTGAACTCCTCCGAAGGAGTCAAGATCACCGCGATGGCGGATCTGTTCCGCGACCGTCTCGACTCGAGTCGAAACAACCTCAAGGGGCTGGGGGATCGATTCGATGTTCCCGAGGAGCGCTGCTTCGTCGGCTTCGATGCCTACCAACAACTACTCGACTCCGATGTCGACATGGTGATCCTGGCGACGCCTCCCGGATTCAGACCGATTCACTTCGAGGCGGCTGTGGCTGCGGGCAAACATGTCTTCATGGAGAAGCCGGTCGCCACCGATGGGCCGGGAATCCGCAAGGTGCTGGCTGCCGCCAAGGTCGCCAAGCGCAAGGGACTGGCGGTGGTCGCCGGAACCCAGCGTCGTCATCAGAAGGGCTACATCGAAACGATGCAGCAGATCCACGATGGGGCCATCGGAGAACTGGTCGGTGCCCAGGTCTACTGGAATCAAGGGGGGCTGTGGGTGACGCGTCAAACCCCGCAGATGTCCGACATGGAGTGGCAAGTCAGGAATTGGCTCTACTTTGCCTGGGCCAGCGGCGATCACATCGTCGAGCAGCACATCCACAATATCGATGTGATGAACTGGGCCTTCGGTGGACCTCCCGAAAAGGCCAACGCCATGGGTGGCCGCCAGGTGCGTACCGGTCCGGAGTACGGCCATATCTTCGACCACTTCGCAGTCGAGTATGTGTACCCGGGTGGAGTGAGAACCCTGAGCGAATGCCGTCAGATCGACGGCTGCTGGAACCGAGTCTCGGAGAAGATCATCGGCACCAAGGGAGTCGCCAATCCCTCCGGACGCATCACCGGTGAACGGAACTGGAGTGCCCCCGGCGGCGGAAGAAACGCCTATGTCCAGGAGCATGCCGATCTGATCGCCAGCATCCGGGCCAATGAACCGCTGAATGAGGCGGAGCGGGTCGCGATGAGTACCCTGACCGCCATCATGGGTCGGATGAGTGCCTATACCGGCAAGGAAGTGACCCTCGAGTTCGCGCTCAACTCGCAGAACAGCCTGCACCCCGAGAAGTGGGAGTTTGGTGATCTGGCGATGCCTGCAGTTGCGATTCCCGGTCGCACGGCTCTGGTCTAGGGGCATCGATGGATCGCAGAAATTTCATCTCCGCGGCAGCTCTGGGAGTGGTCGGCAGTACCTGGGTGGGTGCCATGAAACCGGGGGCAGAAATGACGATCCCAGGGGAAACCGTATCTCAGCCTCGCCTCAAGAAGTCTCTCAAGATCGGCATGGCGAATGTCGGAAAGACACTGGAGGAGAAGTTTAAAATTCTCAAGGAAGTCGGGTTTGACGGAGTCGAGCTCGATTCGCCTTCATCCCTCGACTGGCGAGAAGTGTTGCGCGCGAAAGCGGCGACCGGTCTCGAGATTCCCGGGGTGGTGTGCTCCTCACACTGGGGGAAGCCACTTTCTGCGGCCAACGAGAAGGTTCGCCAGGAGGGGATCGAGGGAGTCGAAACCGCGCTGAGAGATTGCCGTCTCTTCGGTGGAACCACGGTGCTGGTGGTGCCAGGAGTTTGCCGAGATGGAGTCTCCTACGAGCAGGCGTGGAAACGATCGACCGAGGCGATTCACCAGTTGATCCCACTGGCAGCAGAACTGCGCGTTCGAATCGCCTTCGAGAATGTCTGGAATGATTTCATCACCGATGCCGATGAAGCGGTGAAGTATGTCGATCAGTTCAACAGTCCATGGGTCGGCTGGTACTTCGATACCGGCAACATCGTTCGTTATGGCAGTCCTCCCGAGTGGGTGAGGAAACTGGGTGCGCGCACCATCAAGGTCGATATCAAGGACTACTCCCTCTCCCGCAAGGAGAAGGAGGGAGTGTGGGCCGGATTCGGTTGCAAGATCGGAGATCCGGATTCATCGGTTCAGTGGTCTGAAACGATGAAGGCACTCGAGGAGGTAGGGTACCGAGGTTGGGGGTCTGCCGAGGTGAGCGGCGGGGATCAGGAGCGCCTAGCCGATATTTCCCGTCGTATGGATGATGTGTATTCCCGGTAGTGGTTCCCCTTGGTTGCCCCTATCATCGAAGAGTAGCCCCGATTCGTATCGGGGTGATTGAACCTGACACCCGTATTGATCCCCATGAGAGGGAATCTCCATGTCTCTGAAGACCAATAGCGTGTTGCTGCTGCTCGCACTTTCGCTCGCACTGTCGCTCTGTTCTGGCCTCTCGGGACAGGTTCCCGCGGACTCCTGGGTCAACTGGGAAAGCCCACCTGTTCATCCGCTTGAATTGGTTTCGGGCAGTGACCTGTTGCTGGCGACCAACACCGCCGATTCCCATCTGGAGATCTACAACATCAGTTCCGGTGTCCCGGTGCCGCTCATGTCGGTGCCGGTAGGACTCGATCCGGTATCGGTGCGAGCTCGCAATGCGACCGAGGCGTGGGTGGTGAATCGAATTTCCGACACCATCAGTATCGTTGATCTACAAAATGGCTACGTTCGATGGACCTTGGCGACGGCGGATGAACCTGCGGATGTGATCTTTGCCGGCACGCCGGAACGCGCTTATGTTTCCTGCTCGGGAACCGATGAGATCATGGTGTTCGATCCATCCGATGTGACGGCCTCCCCCGAGATCATTTCCTTGGTGGGTGAGGAGCCTCGGGCGCTTGCCAAGAGCCCCGACGGATCGATCGTCTACTGCGCCATCTTTGAATCGGGCAATGGCACCACCGTGCTCGGCGGTGGTTTCGATATCGGGGTCAATGTCATCGCTTTTCCGCCCAATGTCGTCAATGATCCAGCAGGGCCTTATGGTGGCGTCAATCCTCCGCCCAATTCCAATGGCGAGTTTGAGCCACCAATTAACCCCAGCATCGGTACACCTCCACCCGTGGCACTGATCGTCAAGAAGATCGACCAGGATGTGTGGGTCGATGATAACGGAAGTGACTGGGGAGATCTGGTCAGCGGGCCACAGGCAGGCCTCTCGGGTCGCCAGGTCGGCTGGGATCTGGCAGATCATGATGTCGCGGTCATCGATACCACCGACAACTCGGTCACATACATCCAGTCCCTGATGAACATCTGCATGGCGATCGGTGTTCGTCCGACCGATGGAGCCATCTCGGTGGTCGGAACAGAGGCATTCAATCACATCCGCTACGAACACAATCTCAACGGGAACTTCATCGATGTGCTGCATGCGATGATCGCCCCGGGAGGTGCGGCCATTGCGCAGATTGATGATCTCAATCCGCATCTACCCGCCAGTGGTGTCAGTGTTCCCCTCGATCAGCAGTTGCTGAGCATAGGAGATCCGCGCGCCATCGTCTGGAATGCCGCAGGTACCGAGGCTTTTGTCGCAGGCAAGGGATCCGGGAATGTGGTCCGGCTCCAGGCGGACGGAACCCGGGATCTTGTGGCGGATCCCATCGACGTGGGTGCGGGTGCGACCGGTCTCGCCCTCGATGAATCGAGGGGAAAGCTCTATGTGCTGGAGCACTTCGATGCATCGGTCGCTTCCATCGATCTACAGACCGGCGCCATCAGTGGTCGAGAAACTTTTCACGATCCGACCGGTGAAGTGGTGCGCGAGGGTCGAAAGTTCCTCTACGACACACACCTCACCTCCGGAATGGGCCAGGTCTCCTGTGCTTCTTGCCATGTCGATGCCAGGACCGACCGCCTGGCATGGGATCTGGGAGATCCTGCGGGAGAGGAGGTTCCATTCGTCGATGTCTGCAACATGGGTCTGCCGCTTCCGGGAGTTCCTCCGTGTGATGATTTCCATCCGATGAAGGGGCCGATGTTGACCCAGACATTGCAGGACATCATCGGGAAGGAACCTCATCACTGGCGTGGAGACAAATTTGGTATCGAGGCCTTTGGTGGCGCATTCATGTCGATCAATGGGGATGATCTCCCGGTCGGAGGGGTAGCGATGCAGGAGTTCGAGGCATACCTCGCCAGCATCTATTTTCCGCCCAATCCGTTTCGCGGCATGAGAAATGAGTTGCCCACCGCATTGCCACTCGACGGCCATTTCACGACCGGTCGCTTCGGTTCTGAAGGTGAAATACTGGGCACTGGAAATGCAGAGACAGGGCTGGATCTTTATCGCAATGCTGGCCTCGATGGAGGTTTGCAGTGTGTGACCTGCCACGCGCTTCCCATCGGAATCGGACCCAACTCTGAATTCAGTGCTGGTTTTGTCATGGCAACGATTCCCGACGGTCCGATGGGGGAAAAGCACCATGGTATGGTCAGTGTCGACGGTTCCGTTCAGCGGAACATCAAAATCCCTCAGTTGCGAAACGTCTACAAGCGCACCGGTTTCAACACCACCCAACTGCTCAATACAACCGGATTTGGATACCTGCACGACGGGTCGGTGGATTCTGTTGAACGCTTCATCAGTGAGCCGGCCTTCTCGGTGACCAATGATCAACAGATTGCAGATCTGACCGCATTCATGCTGGCGTTCTCTGGATCCGACCTACCAGAGGGAAGTAACCAGACTCCCTTCGAACCACTCGGGTCGCCGAGCCAGGATTCGCACGCTGCAGTGGGGATGCAGATCACCCTGGACGAGACCAATAGAGATGACGCTGAAGTGCTCGCAGATGCGCAGATCATCCTCGATGAGGCGAGTCTGGGCAGGGTCGGTGTGATCGCCAAGGCGTGGCAAGGCGGATTCCTTCGTGGATGGGTAATGGTGGGCGCCGGCACCGGTGTGTTCCAGTCCGACATCCTCGCAGAAGCCACCACCTTCACCGACCTTCGCAACTCGGCGGTAGCCGGTGCGGAAGTGACCTTCACCGTGGTTCCGACCGGTTCGGCGCTGAGGATGGGGATCGATCGCGATCTCGATGGTCATTTTGATGGGGACGAACGGCTTGCCTGTTCCGATCCTGCCGATGCACTGTCTCAACCTGGATCCTGCTCTGGCGTGTTCTTTGTCCGTGGCGACGGAAATGGTGACGGCTTACTCGATATCTCGGACGCCATCGCAACGCTGGCGATCCTGTTCAGCAGTGGCAGTTCCATCACCACTTGCGAGGATGGTCACGACAGTAATGATGATGGGGCCATCGATATCGGAGACCCGATCGCACTGCTCTCGTACCTCTTTGCTGGAGCCTCGGAGTTGCCGGCACCGGGTGCCAGTTGCGGTGAGGACCAGACTGGCGATGCCTTGCAGTGCACCGAGACGGTGTGCCCCTGAGGAGATGTGTGCCCCTGAGGAGATGTGTGCCCCTGAGGAGATGTGTGCCCCTGAGGAGATGTGTGCCCCTGAGGAGATGTGTGCCCCTGAGGAGACCGGAACCGATCAGGAATAGAGCGGCCAGAAGTAGGGGATCAACGTTCCTGCGATGGCCCAGATGATCAGTACCAGCGGGGTGCCCACCTTGGCAAAGTCACTGAAGCGGTAGCCCCCGGCACCGTAGACCAGTGTGTTGGTCTGGTAGCCGATGGGGGTCAGGAACGACAGCGAAGCGCCGAACGCCACCGCCATCACGAAGGGGATCGGAGAGACATCTCGCTCCATGGCGAGTCCCAATTGAGTGGAGATCTTCAGCGCGACCGGAACCAGCACTGCGGCGACCGCTGCATTGGAAATCATCTCGGTGAGTAATGCTGCGGCGACCAGCGTCACCACGACCAGTCCGTAGGGGCCGACGTAAGGTTGCAGGTGAATCACCTGGTCTGCCAGCCAGCCGGCGGTCTGGGTCGTCTCCATCGCTTTCCCCAGCGCCAGCGTTCCGGCGATCAACACCAAGACCTTCCACTGCACCGCCTCGTAGATCTTGGTTCCGCCGATGCAGCCGGTCACCACCATCGCCACGGCGCCTGCCAGAGCCACCGTGGCCATCGGCCAGATCTGGGTGGAGAGTAATCCGATGATGGCGATGAGGATCAGGATCGCCAGCGGGGCCTTGCCCTTGCGCACCACCACATCGTTGACCCCGGACATCAGGACCAACCCCTCCTCGCCGCGAATCCTCTCGAGGCCCTCGGGGGTCCCCTGGATCAGCAAGACGTCGCCGATGCGCAGCGGGTGTTCGCTGATCTTGCTGCGCATATGCATACCGTGGCGTTGCAAGCCGATCACGTTGAGCCCGAATCGGCGGCGTAATTCGACCGATCCGAGCAGCTGGCCAACATAAGGGCTGCTCGGAAGTACCAGCAACTCGGCCAGTTGCGCCTCCTTCTGGGTCGCGTCTCCACGCGCCTCGGAAATAATCTCCGACAAGCTGGCCACTCCCGTTTGATCTTGAACTTCCATCAGGTCCTCGATGGTGCCGGAGATCACCAGAGCGTCACCGAGATCGAGCATCTCATCATCGAGTGGTGGCCAGAGGATTTCTTCACCGCGGATGATCTGCAGGATCCGAACCTTGCCAGCGGTGGCGAGGATGGTGTCGCCGAAGCGTTTTCCGATCAGCTCTCCACCGCGGATCTCGATCTCGGTGATGTACTCTCGGTGGCGACGATCGCCTCCCAGGCTGGCGAGCGAGGTGATCGTTTGGCGCTCCGGAAGAAGTTTCGGAGCGACCGTCAGCAGATAGACCAGGCCTACTGCGGCGAGAATCGCACCCATCTTGGTGAACTCGAACATGCCGAGTTCGATGCCGGCACTCTCCCTGGCGATGGAGGCCACCAGGATGTTGGTGGAGGTTCCGATCAGAGTACATGTGCCGCCGAGGATCGCTGCGTAGGAGAGGGGAATCAGCACCGTAGATGGGTTCATGCCGCTGCGCAGGCAAACTCCCAGAACCACCGGAATGAACATCGCCACGACCGGAGTGTTATTGAGAAATGCGCTGGCGATCAGCACGATGATCAGGATCAACGCGGTCATGATTCGATGGCTTCCGCGACTCCACTCCTGCAAGTGATTGGACAGGAAGCCGAGAGCCCCGGTTCGCAGCAGCCCCTCACTGACGATGAACAGGGCGCCCACTCCGATCACCGCCGGATGGCCAAAGCCCTCGAGTGCGTCCTCGATGGGCAGGATGCCTCGGGTGGTGAGGTAGAGCAGCAGTGAGATCGCAATGACATCGACCGAGAAAATCTCACTGGCGAAGAGGAACAACGCGGCAGCGAGCAGGATCAGCACCTCGATGATCTGAGGATTCAGCACCAGTTCAGTAGCCAATCGTTCTTCCCTTCCAGGGATCGTTGCGAGCCCGCATCTCTGATGTAGGCTGAGAGGATACCGGGGGGAGTGTCGATCTCTCCAGTCGATTTCTAGAACCGGGCCGCGAAGGCTCCCAGTTGGCACCCTGCACGAATGGATCCCGATGGCGCCGAGTAGGCGAGATGTCGGCCGTAACTGGCAACTGGTGATTGTCGGGGGCGGATTGGCGGGATTGGCCACCGCCGCCAGTTGTGCCCGCAGGGGGATCGGACCGATTTTGCTGATCGAGCAGGAATCGAGACCTGGCATTCACTCCAGCGGGAGAAATGCCGGTCTGATCCGAAGGGTAGCGGAGAATCCCATCACCACCCGGCTCTGCATCGAGGGCGCCGATGAGATCGAGGATCTGTGGAGTTCCCGGCGAGAAAACTCACCCTTTCACAGGTGCGGATCGGTGATCTTTGACCCCTCGGGGGAGGTCGCCGATGGTTGCTGGAGTCAGGTGGGATTCAGCCGTTGGGATGAAAACCAGTTTCGAACGATGTTTCCCGAGTTCCAGCAACTGCCGGCAGGGGAAGCACGATTTGTCGAGGCGGACGGGATCCTCGAAGTCCCCGCGTTACTGGGTCACTTCGCAGCACAGGCCAGAGATGCCGGCGTGGAATTGCGGATGGGATCTCACGCTCATCATCCACGAATCGAGGGTGGTCGATTCACCTCGATCCACATCGATGGCATCGAGGTGAAATCCGAGGCATTGGTGGTGGCCAGTGGGGCATGGGCGGCTCAATGGTCGCAAGCGGCGGGTGTTCCCATCGAGATGACTCCGTACCTGCGAAGTTGTGTCCACTCCGATCCGATCGGCAACCCACCTCGTCTTCGACCGTGGATCTGGGCCCATGATCCAGGGTGGTATCTCAAGTTTGGCATCGAGAATACGCTCTGGAGCGCCTGTGAAGAGGTCGTGGATCAGCCGGGTCGAGCGACCGTTTGCGGCGATGCCTGGCAACGGGTGAAGGAACGGGTCGGCCCCTCGATCGACGCCATCGAGTCTCTGGAGCCGCGTCATATCTGGGCCGGGCACCGGAACTTCTGTCGCGACCGTCAGTTTCTGCTGGGCCCCGATCCGCGGATCGATGGCTGGCACTGGGCGGTCGGTCTCGGGGGGCACGGGGTGACCGCTTCACCGGCGGTGGGTCGACGGGTGGCGGCGGGAATCATCGAAGGACTCGATGGGCTCGAGCCGGAACTGTGCTGGAGTGAAGAGCGATTCCCTATGAACCATGCCGGAACAACTTGAGAAGTGTTCTGAAGTCCGGATGATCTGTCGGAGTGAGTTCAAGCGGTATCAGGGGTGTAACTGCAGTGAGTAAGGGGAAGACGTGGTAGCCGAGGCGAAGAAGAACAAGAAGAAGAAGAAGAAGAAGAAACCCGATCGGCAGGCTTTTCTGGCCAACAAGCACGACCTGTACCAGAGAGCGGTTCAGGAACCATCGGCAGACAACGAGTTCATGTCCAAGCTCTTTGCGAAGAAGTTCAAACGGGATGCCGTCGTGATGAGGGAAGACTTCTGTGGCACCGGATTGCTCTCGGCCACCTGGGTCGAGGAAGATCCGAATCGCAAGGCGATCGGATACGATCTGGATGTGGAGACGGTCGAGTGGGGCATCGAGAACAATCTCGCCAAGTTGGATGATGACCAGCGCTCCCGTGTCGATCTTCGAATCGCCGATGTGCTGAATGCCCCGAAGGATCCGGTCGACATCATCTGTGCGTTGAATTTCTCCTGGTGGATCTTCAAGAAGCGCCAGGAATTGCTCGAATACTTCAGATCCGTCCGATCCAGCCTTCATCCAGAAGGACTCTTCATTCTCGACATCTACGGCGGCAAGGAAGCCTACGAGGAGATGGAAGAGGAACACGAGAAGGATGGCTTCGACTACATCTGGGATCAGGATGCGGTGTGCGGGGTCAGCGATGAAATCCTCTGCCATATCTCCTTCCACTTTCCCGATGGGTCCAAGATGAAAAGGGCGTTCACCTACGACTGGCGTCGCTACGGGATGCGTGAGAGCCAGGAGATCCTCTTCGATGCAGGTTTTTCTGCGGTCGAGGTCTACTGGGAAGGCGTCGATGATGAAGGTGATGGTGACGGAGAATTCACCCTCACCACTCGGGAGGAGAATACCGATGCCTGGATCGCTTACCTGGTGGCCATTCCTTAGGGCGCCGTCGGATTCACTGCAGTCGGAGTTCCCGAATTCGCTCCACTGACGCTGGCGACCAGCCACAACACCACCGGATATCCTGCCGCTTCGAGGGCTGCGGTTGCCGCACGCATCGTGGCCCCGGTGGTCAGAACATCGTCGACCAGCACGATGGATGGAGCGGTCGGAGTCTTTGCCGGGGCATCACAGCGAAAAGCACTGGCAGCGAGTGCTCGCCGTCGGTGCGCCGGGAGCGTGACCTGCGCTCGACCTGGGTTCCTCCTCAAGAGCCTTCGGTACGGCAGACCGCGCTGACGAGCGAGCGGGATTGCCAGCCGTTCGGCGAAGGAGATCCCCTCGATCCAACTTCGGCGCCAGTGTCGGGGTATCGCTACCACCGTCGAGTGGCTGCACTGCTCGAGGTGCGGAGAGCGGGATTCACGCTCCAGCGAGCGCCACCGATCGACCAGTGTGGACGCCAAGAGCCCGCCGATATCGTCCCTCTGCTGGCTCTTTCCCTTGAGGATCAGACCTCGCAGAGAACCCTCATGAGTCGAGATGTGGATCAGCGGGCGTTGCGGAGCCGTGACGAGGCAGGCGGCACAACGCTCCTCGAACCGCTCCTGTCGCTGGAGGCAACGGGGGCAGGTGGGGGACAGCGGCGGCAGATCCCCGAGGCAGGTGCGGCATAGAGCCCTGGCGGGGAGCGGTTTCTCACCACAGAGACGGCACTGCTCCGGCCACAATAGTGCTGCCAGTGCTGACAGTGCTGCCAGGGCCGGAGGCGGTCTCCGGCCGTCCTCTGAGCCAGAAGTGGACGGTCGATCTGGACAGCCAGCGCTTGTGCCGCTATCGTCGGTGCCCATGCCGGTGTAGCTCAGTTGGTAGAGCAAAGGAATCATAATCCTTGTGTCCGGGGTTCGAGTCCCTGCGCCGGTACCAATTTTCAATGTGAACTCCCGACCGACCGGGTCGGTCGGGAGTTTTTCTTCGATATCGGTGCTCATTCGTTGCACCATCGCTGGCGAGGAACCCGGGGGGGACTGCAACTCGAGGACCCATGGAATGAAATTGAGAGGGGAACCGACATGGCACAAGATGGGCCTTCTCAACATCCTCAGCAGGATCCTGATCGGCCGGTGATCGATGAGGCGCTGGTGCGAAAAACCGCTCACCTGGCGCGTCTGGAAGTCTCCGACGATGAAATCCCAGGACTGGTCGAGCACCTGGAAAAGATTCTTGATCTGGTCGATATACTGCGATCGGTCGAGATTCCCGAGGGGCATCGGTCCGATCTTCACGTCTCGCAAGCGACGGTCTCGATGACCCGTGAGGATCAATCGTCAAACCCGACCGATGCCGGTGGCCCAAGAGACCCGGCAGCGTTCGGCGAAAATGCTCCCGACTGGCGAGATGGTTCCTTTGTCACCCCAAGAGTCGTCGGCTAGGGGACCATGTCGAATCGATCATCCCTACCTCCCATGGATGCCACGGTCGGTGAAGCGCAGCAGTGGCTCGCCGATGGCCACTGCACCTCGCGACAACTGATCGACGGCTACCTCGAGTTTCTCCAGGGGGTGGGCCGAGAGTTGAACGCCGTGGTCGAGATCTTCGTCGAGTCCGCTCAGCAAGCCGCCGATCAGAGTGACCAGAGGCGAGCCCAGGGACAGTGCTTCGGACCTCTCGATGGAATCCCCTTTACCGTAAAAATGAACATCACGACACAACTCGGCAGCAGCGATGCTTCGAGTCCGATGCTCCGAGGATTCCAGGCCAAAGAAGATGCTACTGCGGTTCGCCGCCTCCGTGCTGCCGGCGCAGTACTGGTCGGGAAGACCAGTTGTGACGAGTTCGCCATGGGCGCTTCCAACGAGACCTCTTGCCACGGAGTGGTCTCCAATCCGTGGGATCGAGAGCGGGTACCGGGGGGATCGAGCGGTGGTTCCGCGGCACTGGCCGGGAGTCACGGATGGTCCTTCCATCTCGGTAGCGACACCGGAGGATCAATCCGGCAACCAGCGGCTTTCTGCAATGCCACTGCGATCAAGCCGACCTGGGGCCAGGTCTCCCGACGCGGCCTGATCGCCTTTGGATCGAGCCTCGATCAAATCTGTCCAATTGCCCGGGATGCAGTCGATTGTCAGAGTGTCTTGCAGGTGATGGAGGGGCACGATCCGCTCGATAGCACCAGTTTGCGCCAAGGCACCTCTTCTCACCCACCGATCGGTCGTGTCGCCCTGATCAGCGACGGTCTCGGGCCGGGCATCGATGCTTCCATCGCCACGGCGGTACGATCTGCGGCACAGCAGATGGCCAGTCAGGGGATCGAGATCATCGAGAGGTCGTTGCCGCATCTGGAGGCTGCGAACGCCTGTTACCAGGTGATCTCCACCGCAGAGGCGTCGTCGAATCTGGCTCGCTACGACGGGGTTCACGTCGGGGTGCGAGGGCAGTCGAAAGATCTCCAGCAACTGTACGAGACCAGTCGGCACCAAGGATTCGGCAGCGAGGTTCGTCGAAGAATATTGCTCGGTACCTTTGTTCTTTCTGCGGGGTATCAAGATGCGTACTACAACCGTGCACTGGCAGTACGTGACTTAATCCGTCAAGGGATCGACCAGGTGCTGGAAGATTGCGATGCGCTTCTGTTGCCGGTTTCGCCCTTTGCTCCCTTCCCCATCGGTGAGCGTATCGACGACCCACTGGCGTTGTACGCCTGCGATATCTTGACGGTGACCGCAAACCTGGCCGGAGTTCCGGCACTGGCGTTGCCGTGTGCTTTGGATGAAGAACAACTGCCGATCGGAATGCAACTGATGGGGCCCCACGGTAGCGACCATGCGCTACTGGAGTTTGGCCAGCGGTGGCAGCGCTGGAACGACCAGCATCGGGCACTCCCGGAAGGGAGCACACGATGAGCTGGAAAACAGTGGTCGGTCTCGAGATCCATGCCCAGATGTCGACACGGAGCAAGATGTTCTGTGCCTGTGTGCGATCGACGGGAACTGCTCCGAACCAGCACCTCTGTCCGGTTTGCACCGGCTGGCCTGGCGCATTACCGGTGATCAATCAGGCGGCGGTTCGCCGGGCGATCCGTGCCGCGATCAGCCTCGGCTGCGGGGTACAACGAGAGAGTCGATTCGATCGCAAGAACTACTTCTATCCCGATCTTCCCAAGGGCTACCAGATCAGCCAGTTCTATCGCCCCTATGCCCTCGGGGGAGAGATCCCATTTGAGCGTGACGATGGTTCCTCTGGGGTTCTGCCGCTGGTTCGAATCCACATGGAGGAGGACGCCGGCAAGTCGGTACATGCCGAGGATGGCACCAGTCGTATCGATCTCAACCGATGCAGCAGTCCGTTGCTGGAAATCGTCACAGAACCGCTGCAGATGAGCGGGGTCGAGGCGGCACGCTGCGTCCGATCGACCCGAGAACTGTTGCGGTGGATCGGTGTTTGCGATGGTGATATGGAGAAGGGAAACCTTCGAGCTGACGTCAATGTGTCGATTCATCGCCAAGGGGATACTGTCCTGGGAACTCGAACGGAACTGAAGAACCTCAATTCGTTCGTCTCCATCGAGAGATCGGTCGAAGTGGAGTCGGCTCGCCAGGCGCTGGTACTGGAAGCGGGAGGCGTGATTCGTCAGGAGACTCGTCTGTGGGATCAGGACCTGGAGCAGACCGAGGAGATGCGTGGCAAGGAAGACTCTCCAGATTACCGTTATTTTCCCGATCCGGATCTACCAGTACTGATCATCGAATCGTCAGACATCGATCGGGAACGGGACTCTTTGCCGGAGTCCCACCTCGCCAGGAAAACTCGATACATCGATCAGTTGAAGATCGATGCGCGAGATGCCGAATCGATCCTGGCACGGCGAGAGTTCGGTGATTTCTTTGATCAGTTGGTGGCGGCTGGACTCTCACCCGCCTCGGCCTCGAACTGGTTTCGCGGCGAGGTCCTCAAGCATCTCAATGATCGAGAGGAATCGATCGAGGATTATCCACTGACTGCGGCTTCCATCGCAGAGGTGGTCGAGGCGGTGGAGGGGGATCGGATCAGCGTGGCCAAGGGGCGGGAAATCCTCCAGGTGGCCCTCGATCAAGGTTGCTCTCCGGCGCAAATCCTTGCACAAACCGGTGAGCAGGTCAGTGACGAGGCTGCTCTGATCGGTTGGGTCCAGCAGGTCGTGGACGCCAACCCCGATGCCGCGGAAAAGATCCGCGCCGGCGACAGTAAACCGCTCGGCTTCCTGACGGGGCAGGTGATGAAGGCCAGTTCCGGGCAGGCCCACCCTCGCCTGGTTCAGCAAATCCTCCAGCGGCTGATTCAGCACGACTGAATTTCTGTAACCCGTGAGTTTGCTGCGCCTCAGGGGGTCGGCAACACGATCGTTTCGGGACCCTCCGAGGTGATCACGAAGGTGCTGTGCCTGCCGTTGGCTTCGAGGCGGATCTGCCTCGATCCGAAGGCGGGGACCTCGAGCCAGCCGGGTGGCACCAGCGTTTCGCCGGAATCGAGGATCAGTCGGGCCGGTGAACTGGTTTCTATCCGAACCGGAATCGTCAGGCCCGTGGTGGCGTCATTCGATGGATACTGCTCGAGTAACTGGAAATTGAGGCGCCTCACCTCGGTCAGATTGTGCTGGATCCGTGCCTCATCGGCCCGCTGGCGCAGTGCCGCGGCCTGATGATCTTCCGCTTCCCACTGTTCCCTTAAACTTCGGGTTTCGGCGACAGCACCGTATTGGCTCGCCAACTTCAACTGCTGGCGGACCGCTTCGGAGTTGCCGAGGATGCGGGCACCCTTGGCATTCACTATGGCACTCTGGGCGAGTGTGGAGTAGCGGCTCCGACCGTCTTGTCTGCGCTTCTCGACCAGGGCTTCCGCACTGTCGAGACCTTCTTTCCATGGACCGGGGGGGAGCCATTGGAGCCATGGCTGGGCTTCTTTTCGCCATTGTTCCGTGGGCAAGGTGTCTGCGGAGGCGATCACATGTTGCAACGAAAACTCTGCATAGATGAGAATCACAGCGGTGGCCAAGAAGGGTGCAAGCATGCAGAACCGGCGGATGTGGCGAAGAGCTTTCTGCCCCGTTCGAGCTTGAGTCTCCTCGACTCCTCTGTTTCGTCGTAGCATCCGCACGCTCTCTGCGATCTCGCGCGCCCTGTGAATGTTACCCTCGGAAGCCTGGCGTGCTGCGAGGCGTTCGAGTGCCTGTTCGGAGGCCTGTTCCTCGCCATGGTCGAGCAGGAAGTCAATTTTAGCCTGCTGCATCGCGTGATCTTCCGGGTGCAACGCCTCGAGGCTATCGATGATCCTCAGTGCCCTGCGGCGGTGTGACCCCCTGTGCAAGTGAGAAGCGATTCGAACTCCTTCGCGGATCTGCATCGAGGGGGACTCATGGGTCGCGATCAGTTGGAGCCTCAGTTGGTCTTCATCGGAGACTTCGATGGCTCTCCTGAGGTAGCGTCGACCCTCCTCCGGTTGACTGCCACCGAGCAATTGATTGGCGCGTTCAACCAGGATCTCGATGCGAGTGTTGTGGGCCAGATCATCCTCGGGTGATTCTGTCAGGATCTGGTCGAGAATGGCGATGGCGGACTCTGGGTCCCTGGCGGTACGGTGCGCTTCGACGATGCGGATCTCCGCCGATCGTTTGGCATGACGATCGCCGCTCAGTTGATGTAATTGACGCAACTTCTCGAGAATCTTGATCGGTTCCGCTGCCATCGGTGTCGCTTGTTCCAGTTTCTCTACCAGTGCAGATCGGGAAGCCTCGTCGATCTGGTCGAGTCTGACCCGGGCCAGTTCGGGGAATTTCTTCTTGAAGAGCCAACCCTGGCGAGCACCTCTTGCCAGGTAGTGCAGGGTCCAGATGGGAGAGAAGGGGGAGTCCGCTTCGATCTCCTGGATGGTTCTGAACCCGTCGACCAGCATGGCGATGCGAGCGAAGCACCAGTGACCCTGTTCGTCTCGAGCCTGGATTCCCCCGGGAGAGAGCAGCAAGAGTTCCTCAGGAGCGGGTAGTAAGTTCCTGGCTTTTTCCAGTACCCCCAACTGCTGATCCAACTGGTCCATCAATGTCTTGGCGTCGATACCACTGATGATCTCCACCGTGCTGCCTGATTGTTCCTCGAAGAGGAAACCCTCGCCATTTCCGGTGAAAGCGTCGATCAGCATCGAGACCGCGTGTTGCTCGCAGATCGTTTTCCGGACACCCTCATCGAGGTCTTTTACCGAGGATAGGAGCACTTCCAGATCGCGACTTTCGGTGTACCAGAGAGCCAGCAGGGAGTCGAGTTGCTCCGGTGCCATCGCATCGGACCAGTCACTGACATCGGGGAAGTGCCGGGCGGTGGGCTCGGAGTAGAACTGAAAGAGATTCCCATCGAAGAGAATCCTCTGGGCGCCTTGACCGCGACCCAGATGGAAGGTTCCTGCGGTCTTATTCGCTACTTTTTGTTCGAGAATTTTTTTCAGGTCGGCATTCATCTTCAGCGGCTCCCTCTGCTTTTGAGGACTTTCCATGGATGTTTTCTTAACTGTGTCGCCAGCGGCAACAGAGGGTCTGTAGTGTCGAGTTGATCGATGGTTTCCCGCAGAAGTTGCCACGCACCGGGGGTTCGACTACGAGCGAGTCCGAACATTGTTGCGGTTCGTATCTGGTCATTGGTCGAGAGCAATAGCGATTGCAAGGTGCTGCGAGATTCCACCTGGATGCAACTGGCCAGCGATTCGATGCAACTCCAGCGCAAACTCGGGTGTTCCGAGGTGACACCCTGGAGTAGCCAAGGGCTCGCCTCCTCGAGAGAGAGGATTCGATACGCCTGCGCGAGGCGTTTCTTGCCGACCAGATCGCTGGCGGGCCAAGCCGTGACCAGTCGTGCCTTCTGGCGTACTGTGCCGAGCTTCTTCAGGTATTCGATCGTTAGCATCGCCACCGCTGGATCTTGCGAGTGGGGGATCAGATCTGCCATCCCGGGCGCAGCAAAGATCCAGTTTTTCTGCAGGTACAGTTCGAGGAAGGATCGTTGTACTGCCGGTGCGCTCTCGCGACCGAAGGCGGAATCGATGATCCTCGACTGATGTGCATCGGGATCCGGCCCATGAGTGCGCCACCAACCGATGGCAATCCTACGCACCACCTCGTCGGTCGCTTCCATCAGTGCCAGGGAGATCGCTGGATCTGCTTTTTCCTGCAACAACTGCTGTAAAGACTGTAGCACCGAGGTGTCCTTCACCGGTAGATATCCGCCGGGTAGGACCGTGGCATCTGCGGTCGGAAATTCTCCATCGACCTCAGTGACCACGAGCCATGCTCCGCGTTGACCGATGAGGGCACCGATTCCTTCGGTGCCCTCTCCTTCCGGCTCTCTCAACCACCAACTTTCACGACCAGAAACTCGCTGGCGATCAGTGGTGATGTGATAGAGGCGGTCCCTCTCTCCTTCGCGCAGTTCGACCACGGTCCCGTGAAGGACCTGATCCGATCTGTGAAACAGCAGCCAGGGGTCTTCGGCCCCCAATAGCGGTAATCCCAGCAGTGGGCTGCCGACGATGAGTATCATGATCTTGTAGATTGATTTCGGATTCAGCATCTAGGGCTCCAGGGTGGTCCACTCGGCGATGTACGCCTCGTTCAGTTCGTTGAAACGGTAACCCGATTCGCCCTCGACCAGTGCCGAGGTCAGGCCCAGTGCAGAAGACATCACATTCAGTCCCGGTGTGTCGACGTGATAAGCGGTGGTGAAGGGGCCGGTGAAGTCGGCACCCGAGACTCCGCCGAATAACCCGCTGGGTGGGGCTCCATTGGCGCACAGGCCCACCGCATGTCCGATCTCGTGTGCTGCGACCACAGCGACGACCCGACTCCATGCGTCGACGGCGTTCCAGACTCCGTCATAACGCTGATTCTCAGCGCTGCTATTGGCTGGATCGAGGCGCTCAAAGTTTGCTCCCAGTACCACGGCATCGATGGGGTGTTCTCCGACCGCCACTCCCAGTCCCGGGAGCACCTCCTCGAATCGATTCCGAAAGGTCCAGGAGTTCCAGTAGAACTGCACCATGTTGCTGGTGAAGACCCCACGATTGGGGGCTCGTTCATCGTTGGTGTTGCTGTTTCTGAAATCGAAAGAGGCGCGACCCAGTGCATAACTGTTGGAATCGAAGTCGTCTCCGCCGATGCCGAGGGCGCTGGTCGAGTCGACCGGGCTGAGCTGGAATCTCAGTTGTGGTTGTAGGTCTTGCCCATCGAGCAGTGAGCCCTCGCCATAGAGGTGCTGGATTCGCTCGAGGATCGATTGCCTGACCCAAAACTGCACCCTCAGATCACAACCGGCAGCGACTGCAGCGGTGGTGGGTTGATCCGATTGCAGCCCGATCGTTACCAGGTCCTGCTGGTGATCGGCGATCCCATCGGCTCCGGTACTGGAGAAGGGGACCAGGTCTCCTGCGGAGTCCAGTTGCCAACCGATGTTGTAATGATCGCGGGTGAAGTCGATGTGCCAGCGATCCTGCCAGTCGAAGGGCAGGGAAGCGCTGGACGCCGGGTGAACCTGGAACTGGTATTGCTGTGCATCGGCAGGGTTACCCCGCACATCATCGATGACAGCGGTGATGGTGAGGGGGCCCGTGGGCAATGATTGTGCGGCGGAGACTTGCCAGCTCGCCGAGCTTCCATCGATGCTGAACAGGTCCGCCAGGTTGGTGTTGG
>Ga0302119_10000074_pt1 | contig 35276 bp, 33 predicted proteins | sample AG5_Tmax_MG_FD_203114 | JGI IMG/M metagenome (GOLD analysis project Ga0302119, IMG submission 203114) | Marine microbial communities from Western Arctic Ocean, Canada - AG5_Tmax | ecosystem: Environmental > Aquatic > Marine > Oceanic | place: Canada: Western Arctic Ocean | collected 2017-10-01 | reverse complement strand
AACGAAATATTAAAAAGAGACGTTATTTATGACTCAATCTATTTGGCGCATGCCCCGTTGGTTTCATCAAATGGGTTCGCCTAAGTGGTTTTATGATTTTGGCGGTATTCTCCAGCCATGGTTTGCACTGGCGGCTTTGGTATTACTCACCTGGGGTGCTTTATGGGGCTTAGCTTTTGCACCAGCAGATTATCAACAAGGTAATAGCTTTCGCATCATGTATGTACATGTTCCAGCAGCTATTTTGTCTCAATCTATCTTTTTAGGCATGGCAGTTGCCGGAGCAATTGGCCTTATTTGGAAGATGAAAGTCGCTTTTATGGTGGCTCGCAGTTGCATTGCAATTGGCGCAACATTCACCGCACTTGCCTTATTAACGGGTGCAATTTGGGGTAAGCCAACGTGGGGCGCTTATTGGGTTTGGGATGCACGCCTCACCTCGACCTTAGTGTTGTTTTTTCTTTATGCTGGGGTTATGGCGTTAAATCAGGCCATTAGTGAACGCCAAACTGCTGGTAAAGCCACAGCGATATTGGCCATCGTAGGAACCATCAATATCCCTATAATTAAATATTCTGTAGAATGGTGGAATACCTTGCATCAAAGCTCTAGTTTTACCTTGACGGAAAAACCAAGCATGCCTGCTGATATGTATTTACCCTTACTTTTAACGGTGTTAGGTAGCTATTGTCTGTTCGCATTAGTGGTATTAATACGTACTCGGGCACAAATATTACAAACCCAAAGTGGTGCAAGCTGGCTGATGCAACATCGTGATATCACTGGAGCATAATCATGTATTTTGAATCTTTAGACGCGCTATGGAACATGGCAGGGCACGGACCTTACGTTTGGTCTTGCTATGGGCTGTTTGTTGCCCTCTTGGGCATCAACGTGTGGCATGCGAGAAGTCAACAGTTGAAGGCCCTGAAACAGGCTAAAGCCTTTGTTAGACGTAACCCGTAATTGAAAGGCAAACACGAATGTTGATACACCCTAAAAGGCGCAAGAAATTGATACTTATCCTAGCGTTGTTGGTCGGTACTGGAGTCATTGTAGGACTGGTGCTTTACGCGCTGTCGCAGAATATAAACTTGTTTTTCTCCCCTTCGGACATGGCTCAAGGTAAGGCCCCAGCCCATCAGCGTATCAGGGCAGGTGGTATGGTGCGAGAGGGTAGTTTAGTACGTGCTTCAGATAGTTTAACAGTGCGCTTTGTTATTACTGATTTTGCCGAAGATGTTGAAGTAGAGTACACGGGTATACTGCCGGACCTGTTCCGCGAAGGCCAAGGCATTGTAGCCCAAGGTAAGCTGAATGATGATGGTGTGTTTTTAGCCGACGAAGTATTAGCCAAACATGATGAAAAATATATGCCACCAGAAGTGACTCAAGCGTTAAATGACGCACAGGCTGCAAGTTTAACGGCAGTGGAAACTAGCACTCAGGTCGGCACTCAAACTACTGAAGAGGCGTCGCAATGATTCCAGAAATTGGACATGTGGCTTTAATACTGGCCTTGTTTTTGGCCCTGAGTTTAGGGTTTTTACCGATGCTAGGCACATATACTGGCCAAGCACGCTTGATGCTCAGTGCTAAACCTTTAGCGGTGGGTCTTGGGGTGATGTTACTCATCTCTTTTGCTATGTTGATGACGGCCTTTGCGCAAGATGATTTTAGTGTGCGTTACGTGGCAGAAAACTCAAACACCGCTTTGCCTATGCAATATAAAATGAGTGCAGTTTGGGGAGGCCATGAAGGCTCTTTGTTGCTGTGGGTAGTGATCCTTGGCATGTGGACTATGGCGGTCAGCTTGTTGAGTAAAACATTACCGTTAATCATGCAGGCGCGCGTGTTGGCAGTGATGGGTATGATAGGTGTTGGTTTTATATCCTTCACACTATTTACTAGTAATCCTTTTGCGCGTTTCTTACCAGAAGCGGCACTTCAAGGCGCAGACTTAAATCCTTTGCTACAGGACTTTGGCCTAATTGTTCATCCGCCTATGTTGTATATGGGTTATGTTGGGTTCTCTGTGGCCTTTTCGTTTGCTATAGCCGCTTTGTTAGATGGCCACTATGATGCGGCATGGGTGCGATGGTCGCGTCCATGGACAAGTGTTGCATGGGCTTTTTTAACCGCAGGTATCGCCTTAGGTAGTTGGTGGGCATACTACGAACTCGGCTGGGGTGGTTGGTGGTTTTGGGACCCTGTTGAGAATGCTTCGTTTATGCCATGGCTGGTAGGTACAGCGTTACTACATTCTTTGGCAGTTTCAGAAAAACGTGGATTGTTTAAAAACTGGACATTGTTACTAGCTATTTTGGCCTTTAGTTTGAGTTTGCTGGGTACTTTTTTGGTGCGCTCTGGCGTTCTTACATCGGTGCATGCTTTTGCTTCTGACCCAGATCGAGGCTACTTTGTATTAGTATTATTGGCAATAACGGTGGGTGGATCTTTGTTGCTGTTCGCTTTGCGTGCAACCACTGTAGAAAGTCGCGTGGGTTATCGTTTTTGGTCCCGTGAAACCTTCTTATTATCAAACAATATTATACTTATTATAGCTGCGTTAACGGTGTTGCTTGGGACTTTATATCCCTTGTTTCTAGATGCTGTGGGTGGTGGTAAGATTTCCGTAGGGCCGCCGTATTTCAATGCCGCCTTTGTGCCTCTAATGGTGTTGTTGATTGTCGCTATGGGGCTAGGTTTAGGCTCCAAATGGAAGCGTATCAACCCTAATGAATTATGGCGATCATTGCGCTCTCCGGCCCTTATAGCGGTTGTATTAGGGATAATATTCCCCTTTGCTTATAATGGCGAATTTAATCCGTCAACAGCGTTAGCTGCGGCACTGTTATCTTGGTTGTTATTAGCGTCTTGGGTGGATTTGAGAAGAAGGCTACGTCATCAAACATGGTGGCGGGGTTTGCGCCAATTGAACCCTGGTTATTATGGTATGTTGCTGGCACACGTTGGTATTGGTGTAACCGCAGTGGGTATTGCCGTTGTAAGTCATTACTCGGTACAAAAAGATTTACGTATGGCTATTGGCGATAAAGCTGTTCTTGGCCAGTATGAATTTACCTTTGTGGGCGTTCACAACGTAGCAGGGCCAAACTTTACCGCCATTGAAGGCCAGGTAACGGTGGTTGAAAATGGTGACTTGGTTGCGCATTTATTACCTCAAAAACGTACTTATACTGCTCGTGGTCAAACGATGACAGAAGCGGCGATAGACCCAGCCCTAAGTCGTGATATATACGTGGCTATGGGCGAGCCGTTGTCGGATGACGCTTGGGCGATGCGTTTGCATATAAAGCCTATGATTCGGCTTATTTGGCTAGGTGCTGTGTTGATGGCATTAGGAGGGTTGTTAGCGGTATGGGATAAACGGTATAGGCGAAAAAAATCACCCATTGACGGAGCGTTACCATGAACGCCACCACAAAGCGGCTTTTGCTGTTGTTGCCGACGCTGATAGCCTTCGCGTTAGGTATATTCTTATATCAAGGTATTGGCCAAGATCCCAATAAGATGGAGTCAAGTTTAATTGGCCAGCCGTTACCGAACTTTAACGGTCAAACGTTATTGTCGCCCAGTAGAACTGTGACTCAAGTTGATATGCTGGGACAAGCAGCCCTAATCAATGTTTGGGCCACTTGGTGCCCTACATGCCGCGCTGAACATGAGTTTTTGGTTGGCATTGCTAAACAAGATAATGTGCGTATTTTTGGTGTTAATTACCATGATCAGCGCACTGCAGCACAACAATGGTTACAAGAATTAGGTAACCCCTACGTATTTTCTGTATTCGATCCAAAAGGTGTTCTTGGCATTGATCTAGGTGTAGTGGGTGCTCCAGAAACCTACTTAATTGATGCGAAAGGCGTCGTGATTGATAAACTAATTGGTGAGCTAAACGAGAGAACTTGGCCTCCGTTACGTACTAAATACCTTAGTTTGCTAGAGGAAACAAACTGATGTTTAAGTCTGTTTTAACCAGCGTGTTGTTTTGTTTGGCGAGTTTGGCGAGTTTGGGGTTGCCGCTGGCCCAAGCGGATATTAAGTCATACGAATTTGCAGAACCAGAAATGGCTCAGCGGTTTGTAGACTTAACCACTGTTTTGCGTTGTCCAAAATGCCAAAATCAAAATTTAGCTGATTCAGGTTCGATTATTGCCCAAGACTTACGTAAGCAAGTGCAAACGTTAATTAATGCCGGTCAGACTGATCGCCAGATTACCGACTTTATGGTGCAGCGTTATGGTGAATTTATCCTGTATGACCCCCCGTTTAACAAAGCCACACTAGTGCTTTGGCTTGCGCCATTTGGCATGGTGCTCATTGGCTTATGGGCCTTGTGGTTTTTTGGTCGTAAAACACACAACCAAGGTGCAATGTTAACGCCATCGGAACAACAAAAATTGGATCAACTTCTAGCAGATAACCAGACTCCGAGTAGGGATTAAATAATGACTGAACTTTGGGCTGCCATTGCTCTTTTACTGTGTCTAACAAGTGGTTTTGTTCTGTGGGCTTGGTGGCGGCCTCTGCCAACATCGGCAACATCTATTGATAGAAATGATGCCGTGGTAGCGCTCTATCGGGTTAAGCAAATAGAACTTGACGAAGAGCTTGCTTCAGCGCAGATCAACCGAAGTGATTACGATCAGCGATTAGCCGAAACGCAGCGGACATTATTGCTAGAAACATCAGACTTTCCAGCACCCTCTAGCTCGCCTAATCATGCCGGTGGTTTGTTGTTGGTGTTGGTTGCATTAGTTATTCCGGCCGCTGGGTTGCTGACTTATATAGAGCTGGGGGCATATGATGGTTTGGAACAAAGCGTTAACTTGCAAAATACCCGTTCGATTGCTGTTTCCTCAACCTCATTACCCACGCTGATTAGTAGTCTTGAAGACGAATTAAAGCAGAAGCCAAACAATCCGGAAGGGTGGTATTTATTGGCCAATAGTTATATGGAAGGAGAGCAATCTGCTCTAGGTATTACTGCTTTCGAGCAGGCGTTAAGCTATGTGCAGGTAGGAAGTCGTCAACATGCCGCGTTACTTGGTCAGTATGCTCAAGCTGTGTTTTTTAATGACGGCGAATTTAGCCAGCGGGTGAATCAAGCAATTGCTGCAGCTATGGCACAAGACCCTAAAGATGTCTCTGCTTTGAGTTTATTAGGCATTCAAGCCTTTGAAAGTGAAAGTTATAATGCAGCCATACAGTTTTGGCAGCGTGCGTTACCCAGAGCGGGTCAAGGTCAGGGTAAAGCGTCACTACAAGCTGGAATTGCTAGTGCTCAAGAAATGCTTAATCAGGACCCAAACCCTGGGTTAGGTGTGGCTGTGCCGATAAAGATTTCTTTGGCCAATGGGCTGTCAATACCTGAGTCATCGAAAGCAGTACTATTTGTATACGCTAAGCAGGCCACACAAGGTATGCCTCTGTTTGCCATCAAACTCAACCCTAACAATCTTCCACTAGATGTTCTTTTGACCGATGCTATGGCGCTGCAGCAGGGTACTCGTTTGGCTGATTATGAAACCTTGAATCTAAGTGCTCACGTTGCTATGGCTGGAGTGCCTGGTAAAAAGGCGGGTGACTTGGTCAGTCAAACACTTGCTGTTACAGTGTCTAGTGGTGACGGTGAAAAAGTATATTTGACCATTGACCAAATCCTGAAGTAATCTATCACTTAGAATAACAATAATAGAGTTTATGGATGCGCTTAAAGAGCATCAAATTAGCTGGTTTTAAATCATTTGTTGATCCCACCAAGGTCAGCTTGCCTGGTAATTTGTGTGCTGTTGTTGGCCCTAATGGCTGTGGTAAGTCTAATATCATTGACGCAGTTCGTTGGGTGATGGGAGAAAGTTCTGCCAAAAACTTGCGTGGCGAAAGTGCCACCGATGTTATATTTAATGGTTCCACCACTCGCCAACCTGTTGGCCAGGCAACTGTTGAACTGGTGTTCGATAATCAAGATCGTACACTGGCTGGTGAGTTTGCTGGCTACAATGAAGTCTCCATACGCCGCAAAGTAACCCGTGAAGGTCAATCCACTTATTTTTTGAATGGCCAAAAGTGCCGTCGACGCGATGTTACCGACTTGTTCTTGGGCACAGGCCTAGGACCCCGAAGCTATTCCATCATCGAGCAGGGCATGATTTCTCGCTTAATCGAATCGAGACCTGAAGAGTTGCGCGTCTATATTGAGGAGGCAGCCGGTATATCGCGTTATAAAGAGCGCCGACGTGAGACCTCTAACAGAATCAGCCGCAGCCGTGAGAACTTAGCACGCCTGCAAGACATTAGAGAAGAGCTTGGTCGTCAATTAGAAACCCTCAAGCAGCAAGCTACAGCAGCAGAGCAATACACAGAATTAAAACAAAACGAACGTCAATATAAGTCTCAGCTTGCAACGTTGCAATGGCGCGATTTACGACAAAAGCTAGCAGATCAACGCATTGGCATGGGTCGTATTGAAGATGAAATTGTTTTGCAACGCAGCGAACAAGACACGCGGTTTGCACAAATAGATGTGCAAAAAAACGACTTATCCTTGCTCAATGATGCCTTCACCCAGCAACAAGGTGAGTTTTATAGTTTGGGTGCCAATATAGCCCGCTTAGAACAAACCATAGAACACCAAAAACAGCAGCAGCAGCGATGGCAGGCCGATACGGTTGAAGCAGAACAGCAATTGTCTCGTATCGAGGAGGCATGCGCTATAGATGGCAAAGAGCTTAACCACCTTAGTCAGCAGCAGGATCAACTAGCACTAGATACTGAGTTAGCCTCGGAGCAGCTATTTGAAGCCGAGACATGTTTGCAAGAGCAGGAAGAGCGTCGCCAAAGTTGGCAGCTACTATGGCAGCAAAAAAGTGATCAGCAAGCGCACTTAAAACGAGTTATTGAAGTAGCTAAAACGGGTTTACAGCATCAACAACAACAAGCTGTCCAAACACAACAAGACCGCCAAAAGAGTGTAACGGAGTTGGAAGGGTTAGTTCTTCCACACTCTGAAGATATAGATTTGTTAGATGAGCAGATCGATCAACAGCAGCAGCATCAACAAGAGTTGACTGAAAAGTTATCAACCTTGGAGCACACGCTTTTAACATTGAGGCAGCATGAACGTGAACATCAAGAGCAGCTAGATGGACAAGTACAGGAATTAGGCACCTTAGCAGGCCAGCTTGCATCCTTGCACGTGTTACTAACAGAAGCTGAACAGAGTGCAACGCAGTTACCTTCGGAGTGGCACGCTGATGTGAGTCTGAAGCTTATCGATGCAATGCAGGTGGAAAGTGGGTGGGAAGCGGCCGTAGAACATGTATTACAAGACTGGCTGGGAGGTTATTTGTTGGCCCAACTGCCAGATCAAAGTGTTGGTAACTTGTCTGATGTTAGAGGGTTAGCACTACTGGTGCCCTATGTGGACCGACAAGCTGAGGGCGTAATTAACCCATCCTCAACTTTGCTTGATAAGCTCGATGCGCCTGCTGGATTAGAAGGATTGTTGGCGCAAGTATACGTAGCTACCGATTGGCTCGAGGCTAATGATCTATTGGCTAGCTTACCTATCTATGCCAGTGTTGTTTTACCAGATGGTCTTTGGTTGGGGCATGGGTGGATACGTACGCCCCCAAGAGAAGGCAGTGCTACTGGCGTATTAGGGCGTAAGCAACAGGTTCAAACACTGGCATTGCAGCAGGAAACATTACGTGGGTTGCAGCAAGGTACGCAAGCAAAGCTAACATTGACTCGAGAAGGTGCGGTGGAAGCAGAGCAAGCGTTAGGTCGGCTGCGTCAAACATGGCAGATTGGCCAAAATCAGTATCAACAGCAACAGCAAGCATTGGCGTTAGTGCAGATGCAAAGCCAGCAAGGCCTAGTGCAACAACAAAGTTTGCAGCAGCGTATTGACGAACAAACCCATAGACTTCAGCATTTAGATGATGAAATGGCGGTTTTTCAAGAGGAGTTAAGTGAGCATCAACTGGTGTTGGAAACTGCGCAGCTGAATCTTCCAGAGTTAGAGGCAGACAAGGAAAGTATAGAAACTCAGCTGGGCCAAGCAAGGCTTGGATTTAACCAGACACAACAGCATTCGATTCAGCTTCAGGCGCGTATGGACAGTGTATTAGCGCAAAAAACCAGCTTGGGACGTTCTGTTGAGAGAATGCATGAACAACGTGCTGAGTGGCGCGATAAGCAAGCTGAAATCCTGTCTAGAGGCGGCAGTCAGCATCATGCAGACGATGACGATGACGATGACGCTGCGCAAAGCCTTGCTGGCCAGCTAGAAACGGTGCTAATACTTCGGTTGGAGACAGAGACCGCGATGGAGCAGCAGCGACATGGAATTAACGATCTGGAGCAGTTGATACGACAACTAGAGCAACAGCAATTAAAACAAGAGCATGAAATTCAACAAAGAGATGTACTTCTGCAAGATCAGCGCTTAATAGAGCGTGAGTTAGAGGTGAATTCAGACCACATTAAGCACGCGATGTTAGAGCAAAATGTCCGGGTAGAAAAGCTTGCTGAAATCCTGCCTGAGGCAATTGATCAAAAACAATTAAGTCTGTTGTTAGAGCAGTGTCAAAGTCGTATTAAGCGATTAGGGGCAATTAACCTAGTAGCGATTGAAGAATATCAACTGCAGCTAGAACGTAAAATATTTCTCGACCAGCAATATAATGAGTTGATTGAAGCTTTAGATAGTTTAGAGCAGGCTATTTATAAGATTGATAAAGAAACTCGCGCGCGATTTAAACAAACTTTTGACACCGTTAATGAGAGTTTAAATAACTTATTTCCGAAAGTTTTTGGTGGTGGGCGCGCTTCACTCGAACTTACTGACGATGATATGTTAGCAACGGGTGTGACTATCATGGCGCAACCGCCAGGTAAAAGAAATAGTAGCATTCATCTGTTGTCAGGTGGCGAGAAAGCTTTAACCGCCATTGCTTTAGTTTTTTCTATTTTTCAGCTCAACCCATCACCTTTTTGTATGTTAGATGAAGTAGACGCACCTCTTGATGATGCTAACGTGGAGCGTTATGCGCGTCTAGTTAAAGAAATGTCATCTCAAGTGCAGTTTATTTATATTAGCCATAACAAAATTGCTATGGAAATGGCAACTCAATTACTCGGTGTTACTATGCAAGAAGCGGGTGTTTCTCGAGTTGTAACGGTAGATGTGACCCAGGCAATCACTATGACAGAGCAAGTTCTGTCATTTTAGGGTTGAATTAGTCACTATTTTTTCGATTTTATCGAATTTAATGTGCATATCACCAAATAAGTCTATAAAAACAACGCCTAAAGGTTTTATATCTATTATATTGGAGGTATAGTCTAGATCTATTGGTTTAGGTTCTTTTTGGGCCATAATGTAATATTTTTAAAGATCGACAATCTTATGACGTTAACGACTTGGTTATTAGTGTTTGGTGGTTTAACTGGTACTGCAATAGTAATAGACGGTTTGCGAAGAATGTTTGCAAGCCACGCAGCTTTAAAAATCGATATTGATGAAAGTTTATGTGGTCTAGCTCTAGCAGAGTACACCAGTGAGCTGCCTAATGGTGGAGCGCGAACTGTCGGCGCAGAAACTATTACTGTAACTTCTAACGATGACGTTGACAGTGAACTTGAACTGTATGCTGAGATAGAGCCAGCGGCACTTGTGCTAGAAGATATAACAGTTGAAGAAGATTCAGTTGAACCCATACTAGAGACAGAGTATGAAGAAGTGGCTTTTGTAGTAGAGGCTGAAGCCGCTGCCCCTGTAGTTGAAGAACTACACGAAGATGATGCGCCAGTTCTTCAGCAACAAGATGTATTAGATCATCCAGACGCCCAGATGTTTGATGGCGCTGATACTGTCCTCAATAAAGAAACTTTCATCCTCGAATCCACGCCTGTGAGTATAAGTGCTGACGAAGTTGCTGCTTTAACTGCGACTGCTGATGCTGGTGAAGCATCCACTGATGTTGTAGCAAAGAATAAGGCTCCTTCGCTAAGTTTCGACCCTACTCGGCCTGTACATGAGTGGGTAGAAACTAATTCAATGGTGCAAAGTGATTTGTTTGCAGCGCAAGATCTAACGGCATTAGCCACTGTTAAAAGTCATGTTCCTCACGAGTTGCTTGAAACGAGTGATGATATTTTATTTAGCGATACAGGGATCGAAGAATTAGCTGCCAGCGGTGCTGAAGACTTGGCACAACACAGTCAAGACGAAAGCCTCTCTACCAAGTTAGCTAAAGTAACCTCTATGACCTTTGGTAAAAAACTACTAAGTCGCAAGCGCGTAGCGGCACAGGCAGCGCTTGACCTCGCTGTAGTAGTAGATCGATCTAACAGTATACCTGTGGTTGAGCAGGTGATTAGTATTCTTGTTACTGCCAATGACAGTCAAGGTTTTTACGGTACTCAGTTACTTAAACTGGTTGAAGCTTGTGGTCTAGTGCATGGTGCAATGGATATATTCCACCGTTTTGAAGATGGTCTAAGGTTAGGGAAAACCCAGTTCAGTATGGCTAACATGATGGAACCTGGTACCTTTGATCTAAAAGAAATGAATCATTTACACACACCTGGCGTGGTTTTCTTTTTAGGTTTGCCAACGGCTCAAGATAGCATGCAGGCGTTTGACTATATGCTTGAAACAGCACAGTGCTTAGCCACCAATCTTGGTGGTGAGGTGCTTGATGAGCAACGTAGTGTGATGCGTCCGCAAACTATTGAGCATTGCCGCCAACAAATTCGTGAATTTGAGCGACGTAACATGACTCGTCGTGCTCAGCTATAATGTACCACTAGCCTGAAGTCATCAATGCTAAATACCCCCATGACGCCACTCGACGTCATAAAAGAACAACTTCGTAAGCATAACCACAGCTACTATATATTGGACGATCCCAGTATTCCCGATGCGGAATATGATCGTCTTATGCAGCAATTATTAACTATAGAGGCAGAATACCCAGAATGGGTGACCGCAGATTCTCCCAGCCAAAGAGTAGGAGATAAGCCCCTAGCAGGTTTTCAGCAAGTCACCCACGCCTTACCAATGCTGTCTCTGGACAACGCCTTTAACGGGGAAGATCTACGAGAATTCGATCGTCGTGTTAGAGAACGCCTAAACAAGTCCTTTAGTAGAGCGTTAGAAGACCCCATTATATACGCTTGTGAACCTAAGCTTGATGGCATTGCGGTAAGTCTTACTTACGAAAATGGACTGTTAATTACCGCAGCAACACGTGGTGATGGCAGTCGTGGTGAAGACATCACTCAAAATATGCGTACGTTAGACTCAGTGCCCTTGTGTCTATTAGGTAAAGGTTGGCCTGAAATTTTAGAAGTCCGTGGCGAAGTGTACATGCCTAGTGCTGGATTTGAAGCTCTCAATAAAAGTTTAGCCGATAAAGGCTTAAAGACTTATGTCAATCCCAGAAATACGGCGGCTGGAAGTTTACGCCAGCTAGATAGTAAGATTACTGCACAAAGGCCGCTAGAACTATGTGCCTATAGCATCGGGTTAGTCAGTGATGACAATGCGTTGCCAAAGCAACACTTTGATATTCTACATCAGCTTCAGGTTTGGGGTTTTAAGATCAATGCTGAAATGCGTCGTGTGCAAGGCATTGAAGCTTGTTTAGACTATTACCAAACATTGGCATCCAAACGCACTCTATTGGCCTACGAAATTGACGGCATCGTATTTAAGGTTGATCAATTAGAACTGCAAAAAAGCTTAGGTTTTGTTGCCCGCGCTCCACGCTGGGCAATCGCTCATAAATTTCCTGCTCAAGAAGAAATGACCCGCCTGTTAAAAGTTGATTTTCAAGTGGGGCGAACCGGAGCAGTTACCCCGGTAGCTCGTCTAGAACCTGTTTTTGTTGGTGGAGTCACTGTCAGTAATGCCACTTTACATAACATGGACGAAATACATCGATTAGACCTCCATTTAGGCGATACGGTTATAGTAAGGCGTGCGGGCGATGTCATTCCTAAGGTTGTGAAAGTAGTGCTGGAGCGTCGACAAGGGTCAGCAGAGACGATACATGCGCCAACGAAGTGCCCGATGTGTGATGGGCCTGTAGAGAGAGAAGAGGGAGAGGCTGCCCTAAGGTGCGTTAACGGCTTAAGTTGTGGTGCTCAAATCGTGCAAGCGATCAAACACTTTGTGTCTCGTAAAGCTATGGATATTGATGGCCTAGGTGAAAAACAAGTTCAAACCTTAGTTGAAGCAGGTAAAGTAAAGCATGTTGCAGATTTATATGCTTTAGACCATGAAGCCTTAGCGGGAATGGAGCGTATGGGGGAGAAATCTGCCAACAATCTGTTGTCTGCCTTGCAAAAAAGTAAATCCACAAGTTTAGCTAAATTTTTGTTCAGTCTAGGTATTCGCGAAGTTGGTGAAGCCACTGCTCGCAGCTTAGCTATGCATTATGGTCGTCTGGCACACATTAAATCGGCGGATATAGAAAGCCTATTGGCGGTGGAGGATGTGGGCCCTGTTGTGGCGAGTCGTATACTTCACTTTTTTGCTGACGATGATGCTCTTGCAGTGATTAATGAGCTGCAAGGTGCGGGTGTGCATTGGCCGGAATTTGACCCTGTAGAAGTGCAATCTAGCCAACAAAACTTGCCTTTTAATGCGCTTTCCTTCGTTGTTACTGGCACACTATCTAGCTTATCCCGAGATGAGCTAAAATTCCAATTACAGGAATTAGGAGCCAAGGTAATGTCTAGTGTATCAAAGAAAACCGATTATCTTGTAGCAGGAGAGAAGGCGGGGTCCAAACTGATTAAGGCGCAAGATCTACAAGTGACAGTGCTGGATGAATCTCAAGCTCTTAGTATGATTGCCAAAGCGCTAGAGTAAGTTTTCATGCTTTATTGAGTTATTGAATAGGTACCCATAACGTTTGGGTCATTTTTTAATGCAGTTTAAAGGAATACAATTACCATGACGGTAAAACAAAGTGTTGCGTGGCAAGCCCTCGAAACACACCTGCAGAAGGATATTTTGCCCTATTCCCTTAAACAACTGTTCAATGGGGCGGGTGCCCAACGGTTTAGTGATCTTTCAATAGAAGCTAAGGGGTTTTTGTTGGATTTATCCAAGCAGAAGCTCACTCCAAAAACGTTAGACCTGCTTATCGAACTAGCTCGGCAACAGGGTTTAGCGCAAGCTGCACAAGCGCTCTATAGCGGTGGAGAAGTCAATTGCTCTGAGCTGCGACCAGCATTACATACAGCTTTAAGAGCGGCCTCCTCAGACGAATACAGTGCAGTTCACGTGGATGGACAGAACGTAAACCAGCTGGTGGCTGATAACTTGCTTGATATGGAAAGGATTGCTAGCAAGATACAACAAGGAAAGTGGCTGGGTTATTCTGGACAGCCAATTACCACGGTAATCAATATTGGGGTAGGAGGTTCTGATATTGGTCCACATATGGTGTGTCATGCCTTAGCAGAGTTTCGTGTAGAGACCAAATTCCCACTGGAGGTGATGTTTGTTTCCTCCATGGATGGCAGTCAGTTGGCAGAAATGTTGCAGCACTTAGATCAAGGCTCAACCTTGTTTATCATTGCTTCTAAAACCTTCACCACTATAGACACTTTAGCTAATGCTGAAACTGCACGAGCTTGGTTACGAAAAAAGATACCTAGTGATAGCCTTATTGGTCAACACCACCTTATAGGTTGTAGCGCTTTTCCAGAACGGATGCAAGAGTGGGGCATACCCTCTGAAAATCATATTTCTCTATGGGATTGGGTAGGTGGTCGCTATTCTTTGTGGAGTGGTATTGGTCTGCCTATTGCCATTAAACTGGGCATGGCTAACTTTAAGCAGCTTCTTAAAGGTGCGGGAGCCATGGATGACCACTTTAAAAATGCCGAATTGCATGAAAATTTACCGGTAATGCTGGCGTTGACAGGTATTTGGAATATCAACTTCTTGGGGTTAAAAGCCCACACTATATTACCCTATGATGGGCGGCTTAAGTTATTGCCCAATTACCTTAGTCAACTAGAGATGGAAAGTAACGGAAAGTCTGTGACAAACGCAGGTGAAAAGGTTGATTTTGATACTAGTCCAGTCATATGGGGTGATGTAGGCGCTAACGCTCAACATGCTTTTTTTCAGTTATTGCACCAAGGTACGCCAGCCTATTATGCTGACTTTATTGTGCCTATTAAACGCACAGCCTCTAGCGAATATACTAAGGCCACACGGGCGCAGTTGGAGTACCAGCAGGCGTTGAATCTAGCCAATTGTGTAGCGCAATCTAGAGTGCTCATGTTAGGTGATGATGTTTTGAGCTGGGATCAAAGTATAGCTTCTTCGCCAGATCGGTTGTATCCAGGTAACCATGCTTCTAGTACCCTAATGTTTGATGAGCTGACACCAGAGAGCCTAGGGCTTTTGATAGCGTTATATGAGCACAAGGTGTTTGTGCAGGCTGTGGTATGGGATATCAATCCATTTGATCAGTGGGGCGTTGAACTAGGCAAGCAGATCGCTAAAACCACTCTCAGTGCAATTCAAAAAAGGCAGGCTGGAACGGCTGCTGCAGAGGACGCTGAATTCGACGCCTCTACCGTAGGTTTGTTAAGCCATATATTTAAACACCATCACTAAATACGACAGCTGTCTTTGCTGCCGCCGTTGTTAAAGTAATATTCAAATGTCTTGGGAGTGCGACCTCGGCCAGACCATTCGTGTGTGGTACCCTGGGAATCGGTAATTCGATATTGCGGGGCTACCGGCTTGCGGGGTTTTTTGACTTTAGGTGCTTCGGCAGAGAAAAAATCTTCTGGGGTTAGCCCTGCTTCTGCAATAGCTGCAAAGATAGCTTGTTTTTCTGCATCTTTTTTGGCGGACTGCGCAGCAAGAGCCACTTCTTCTTGAACACGTTTTTCGATAAACTCAGACAAGTGATTCGCCATAGTTTCTAGTTGATCTACACTTAGATCTTTGCAGGCCGCACGAAAACGGTTTTTATTACGGGCAATTTCAGAAAATTCAGTCATAATGGTTCCACGATTAGTTACATTGAAAATTGTACAAACGTTTATTCTTAAGTGTTTATTTAATTTTTCTTAATTAATAAATATTGATTAAAGAAGATTTAAAATGATAAACAATTAATTTATTTTTTATATTATAAATGTGCAAGATGATAATAACTTAATTTAATTTAAAACAAAACTTATACTAATGAATAAATACGACCTACACACTCACACAAAATGTTCTGATGGTAGCCTGCCAGTAACAGAATTAATAGATTTAGCGATTGAGCGTGGTGTTACTCATCTTGCAATTACAGATCATGATACGGTTAAAGCCCACTTGCAATTAGCTGAACATCATAATTGTTATAAAGATGACGAAATCAACATTATTAATGGTATAGAACTTTCTAGTCAGTGGAACAATATGGGCGTACATATTGTGGGTTTAAATATAGATGTTAATTCAATAGCAATTGAAACTGCAGTAGCTCATCAAACGCAATTACGCTTACAAAGAGTAAAAACTATTGCTAAAAAGTTAACTCAACGAGGGTTTCCAGATATTACTCAAGGCTCAATGAGGCTTGCAGGAGATAGTCAAATCGGACGACCTCATATTGCGCAGTACATGGTGGAAGAAGGCATGGTGTCAAGCGTAGGCCAAGCCTTTAATAAATATTTAGGGGCTGGCAAGGTTGGAGATGTATCCAATGTTTGGCCGGACTTAGAGCAGGTTGTTGAGTGGATCAGCGCCGCTGGGGGCGTTGCCGTATTGGCTCATCCAAGCCGTTATAAAATGACCCGCACCAAACGCCGGCGTTTAATGGCAGATTTTGCAGATGCAGGCGGGCAGGCTATTGAAGTGTGTGCTGGCAACCAGGTACCTGGAGTTGCTGAAGAAATGGCGGCCATATGTGAAGAATTTGATTTTCATGCCTCGGTAGGCAGTGATTTCCATAACCCAGACTATAAGTGGGTTAGATTGGGCCAATACCCTAAGTTGCCGAAAACATGCCAACCTGTTTGGGAGTTATTTTAAGGTGGAGGTAAGGGTAGAGGGTAAAGAATATGAAATGCCTGTGGATCTCTATATCCCGCCCCATGCGCTACAAGTTATTTTAGAAACTACCTTTGAGGGGCCGTTAGATTTATTATTATATTTAATTCGACGCCATAACTTAGATATACTTAGCATTGATGTGGCGAAGATTACGTATCAATATATTGCTTACATTGATCTGATGGAATTAAATAGATTTGAGCTGGCGGGAGAATATTTAGTAATGGCTGCGACACTGGCAGAAATAAAAAGCCGCAGCTTACTTCCACGTACCCAGACTGTAGATGATGACGAAGAAGATCCGAGGGTAAGGTTAATAAAACAGTTGCAGGAGTACGAGCGTTTTAAAAATGCCTCCGAAAGAGTGGCGGAATTACCCCGTATGGATAGAGACAATTTTGCTGTGAGCATGAACATGCCTGATATTAAGCAGGCCCGCCCACAGCCCGTTGTTCATATGGACGAGTTGCTGGCGGCTTATAGTGAAGTGCTTAAGCGGTGTGACATGTATGAACATCACACTATATCCCGCGAACGCCTGTCTACACGTGAGCGAATGTCTAGCCTAATGGCTCAATTACAAGAGCATCAATTTATGTCGTTTCACGACCTATTCAATTTATCGGAAGGGCGTATGGGTATTGTAGTTACTTTTTTGGCGATGATGGAATTGGTTAAGGAAAAACTAATTAAGTTAGTGCAGGCACAAGAGTTCGGGCCAATTCATGTCAGTTTAGGGGGGCAGAATGACTCCCAAAATCAGGAACTCGCCCTATGATTACGGAACTTGCTCCTGTATTAGAAGCTTTGCTGTTAGCTGCTGACAAACCCTTAAGTGTTGAGCGTTTGGGTCTAGTATTTGATGAGCATGATGGCGTTGACAATAAGCGCATTAAAAAAACCCTCAGGGATCTACAGAGAAGTTACGACGGACGGGGTTATCAGCTAGTCGAGGTGGCGTCTGGATTTCGTTTTCAGGTGCAACAAGACTATGCCCTTTGGGTGGCGCGCTTGTGGCAAGAAAAACCTCAAAAGTACTCTAAAGCATTACTTGAAACCCTCGCTATCATTGCTTATCAGCAACCTATTACTCGAGGAGAGATCGAGTCGATACGGGGTGTGGGGGTGAGCTCTTCAATTATTCATACAATGATAGACCGATGTTGGATCCGCAGCGTTGGACACAAAGAGGTGCCTGGTCGGCCAGAGCTATTCGCTACCACCAAAGAGTTTTTGGATCACTTTAATCTAAAGCAGCTTAGTGATTTGCCTGCGCTTGATGAATTATCATCATGGGATGAGGCCACCATGGCTCCAGCCAAATTAAAACAACCTCAACAGCAGGAAATCGAGGTCGTGACGGAGCCAATTCATTAAGCTATAATGCCGGTTCATATTAACTGTATTGATGGGACTATCATGACAGATCAAGACCTTCCTCTTGAGGAACTATCCGAATTCGCTGAACAAAAAACCAGCGACGAAAAACTTCAAAAAGTACTTGCCCGAGCGGGTGTAGGTTCACGCCGAGAAATGGAGCGTTGGATTTCCGCAGGACGAGTGACTATCAATAAAGAAAAAGCCCGGTTGGGTGATCGCGTTACTTGGCGTGATCATATTTCTGTTGATGGCAAACAGGTCGACATTGTGTCGCCTACTAACGTTGAACGCCGGGTACTTATTTATAACAAGCCTGAAGGTGAAATTGTCACCCGTTCAGACCCTGAAAACCGCTCTACTGTGTTTGATAAGCTGCCGCGCTTAAAAGGCGAGCGCTGGATTGCTGTGGGTCGTTTAGACATCAATACATCAGGTTTATTGTTATTTACCACAGACGGTGAATTGGCTAACGCATTAATGCATCCATCAACCACCATTGAGCGTGAATACGCCGTGCGGGTCATGGGCCACGTTACCATGGATCAAGTGAATGCAATGCACAAAGGTGTGTTGTTAGACGATGGTATGGCTCGTTTTAATGACATTCAGGAGTTTGGTGGTGAAGGCATTAACCGCTGGTATCACGTGGTGATCATGGAAGGCCGTAACCGTGAAGTGCGCCGTTTGTGGGAGTCTCAAGGTTTAAGAGTTAACCGCTTAAAGCGCGTACGTTACGGTAACGTATTCATGCAGCCTCAGCTTAAGTCCGGTATGTGGATGGAAATGCCACAAGCAGACATTAATGCACTTTCTCAGTTTGTAGGTATGCGCCCAAAGAAAGTTAAGCGTCGCTTGCCTAAGGAACAAGAGAGTTTTGAGCGTCAACAGAACCGTCAGCGCACTCGTCGCCACGTGTAAACTGAGTTAATCTATTTAAAAAAGTGATTTAGTTCATTTCATGAACTGTTGACACTATAGAAACCCTTAATCTTGTACTGGATTAAGGGTTTTTTTGTGCAGTAACGCTTACCGGGTCTAAATGAATAATGACGTCGGCGTATGGGAATTCTTTCATAATGCGCTGTTCGAGCGCGTCGGCTACATCGTGGGCATGCATTAACAGCATGTCATCTTGAAGATCTAGATGTAATTGAATGAATTGCATGTGGCCAGACTGCCTGGTGCGCAGGTCATGTATGCCTAATACAAGCGGCTGTGTCAGTGCCAATTGAGTAATGTTTTGCCTTTGCTCATCACTTAATTCATGGTCTAGTAATAAATGGAAAGCCGTTTTTGCAATACCCCATGCACTGTAAATGACATATGCACCAATGCCGAGTGCTAGATAAGGATCGGCTCCATAATACCCGTAGGTTGCTAGGACAAGCGCGATGATGACGCCAAAGTTCATCAATAAATCTGAGGTGTAATGAAGAGAGTCGGCCTCAATTGCAGTGGATTGAGTGTGTTTGAAAACTTGCCGTTGCAATAGTACTAATGCGCCTGTAAGCACCATGCTAGCCACCATGACACTAATGCCAGTCGGGGTGTTTTCAACGACCACCGGGTCCCATAAGCGTCCTACTGTCTGTGAAAGTAGTAGCCCAATTGAACCCAGTATTAACAAGGCTTGGGCAAGGCCCGCAAGCGCTTCTGCTTTGCCATGACCAAAGCGATGTTCTTCGTCAGCAGGAGCCATAGCATAACGCACAGCGAAAAAATTAATTAACGAAGCAACGCTGTCCATGATGGAGTCGATCAAAGAGGCCAGTAAGCTGACACTTTGAGTTTCATCCCAGGCCCATGTTTTAATAACGATTAAACAAACGGCAACGATGACCGAGGCCCAAGTGGCAAGTTTGATGAGTTGGCTGTATGTCATGGCTGGAGTATAGCTCAAACCAATTCAACTTGGCGTTAATTTAACCAAACTGTACCGATGCATGAGAAACCCCAGTATTAATAAACTCAAAAGGCTGACTATGGTTGTGCAGTTTAAGTCGCTTTAGATTCTTCATTGGCGCGGTTATGCCAGCGGATGTGCAGCATAGTGCTGGTATAAAGCAGGGTGATAATAAAAGCCCCCAAAACACCGTTCACGGGTACGTACATTATTTCGATGGTGAAATAGATCAACAATACAAAACACATCCATGCCAGTTGACGTAAGTGCTGTTTGTACATGGCTAAAGCAAAGCCGAGTAGAGGGAAGCACTTAATGCCAATAATAACGATGCTGCCAATCTCTGCATAGGGATGTGACAAAGTGCTAATGACAAAATAGGCTATTAACGCTATATAGGCCGAAAGACTGATGGCGCGAGAGTATTTACGTTTTTGTTGGTACTGCATTACAAAATCTCCAAAACAGATTCAGGTGGGCGACCAACACGAGCTTGGCCTTGATGGATAGCAATAGGCCTTTCGATCAACTTAGGATGGTGAACCATTGCAGTAATTAATTCAGCTTGAGTTAGGTGAGTGCTAGCAAGCTGTTGCAGCTTATAAGCCTCTTCACCTTTTCTCATAAGGTCACGAGCATCGCCCATGCCTAGCATAGATAATAACTGCTCCAGCTCCTCTGCGCTTGGACCTTGCTCAAGGTACAAGCGTACTTCCGGAGTAATGCCGTTGGCTTCCAATAAGGCTAAGGTAGCACGAGACTTAGAGCAGCGTGGGTTGTGGTATAGAATTACGCTCATCATTAACGACCTAGTTTCGCTTTAACGAATTCCAAAGCACCTTCTAAAGGCATGTCTTCATTAGCTTCAGCGCGACGGTCACGATATTCCAATGTGCCACTTTCTAAGCCGCGGTCTCCAATTACCACGCGATGGGGTAGTCCTATCAGCTCAGCATCGGCAAATTTCACCCCTGGACGCATAGCTCGATCGTCCATGATGACATCAATGCCTGCAGCCTTAAGTTCGCTGTACAGGGAATCTGTTGCGGTGCGCACGGCTTCTGATTTGTCATAATTAAGGGGAATAAGCGCCACTTCAAAAGGTGCAAGCGCTAGGGGCCACATAATTCCTTTGTCATCAAAGTTCTGTTCAATGCAGGCGGCTACTACACGTGTGATGCCAATGCCATAACAACCCATTTGCATGAATTGAGGTTTGCCGTTTTCGTTGAGTACGGTAGCGTTCATAGCGCGGGAGTATTTATCGCCCAATTGGAAAATGTGACCTACTTCAATACCGCGTTTGATCTCAATTTCGCCATGACCACATGGGCTAGGGTCGCCTGCCACTACGTTACGAATGTCAGCTACATCGCTGTATTCACAGTCGCGCTTCCAGTTAACATTTGTATGGTGATAATCTGCATCGTTTGCGCCGGCAGTGAAATCGCTCATTACTGTAACGGCTCGGTCTGCAATAACTGAAATAGTTAGGCCAATCGGCCCTATAGATCCAGGCTTAGTGCCTAATTCATCAATAATTCGTTGCTCTGGTGCCATGGTTAGTGGCTCAGCAATAAGAGGGTGCTTCTCAGCTTTAATGTCATTCATGCTGTGATCGCCGCGCAACACTAGGGCAACCAAAGGCTGATAACCTTCGTCATCTGCGGTGCCAAGAACCACCAGGGTTTTGAGGCTTTGGTTTTTAGCTAAGCCTAAAAATTCACACACACTATCTATGGTTTTTTGATCAGGTGTATGAACTTTTTCCATACTCTTGCTTGGGGCCGGGCGCTCTGTAATAGGCAGCATGGCTTCGGCAGTCTCTACATTGGCAGCAAAGCTGCTGTTAGCACTGTTACTAAAGGCTATATCATCTTCGCCAGATTGTGCTAAAACATGGAATTCTTGTGAAGCGTCGCCACCGATGCTTCCAGAGTCTGCCCGAACGGCGCGAAAGTTCAAGCCTAAGCGAGTAAAGATATTGGTATAGGCCATATGCATGGCGTTATAGGTTTGCTGCAGAGATTCTTGATTTAAGTGAAACGAGTAAGCATCCTTCATAATGAATTCGCGGGAACGCATTACACCAAATCGAGGACGTACTTCGTCACGAAATTTGGTTTGGATTTGATAAAAGTTCATAGGTAAGTTCTTATAACTATGAACTTCCTTACGCACCATGTCAGTAATAACTTCTTCGTGTGTAGGTCCGATACAAAAATCACGTTGGTGGCGGTCTTTTAAACGTAAAAGTTCAGGACCATATTGTTGCCAACGACCAGATTCTTGCCACAGTTCGGCAGGTTGAACCGCAGGCATTAATAATTCTTGAGCACCTGCTGCATCGAGTTCTTCCCGAACGATACGTTCAACTTTGCGAATGCTGCGTAAGCCCATAGGGAGCCATGTATAGAGACCTGAAGCCAAGCGGCGTATTAAACCGGCTCGAAGCATAAGTTGATGGCTGATAACTTCTGCATCTGCAGGGGTTTCTTTTTGAGTGGCAATTAAAAACTGGCTGGCGCGCATGGGGTAGTGAATCCAATAAAAACGAAAAATATAAGCCGCTATTGTATGTTGCCATGGCCGTGGGATAAATGCCTTTCACAGTTAAATTGGTAATAAATAGATAATAGTTGTACGAATGGGTGATAAAGGTGCATTTTCTGCTGCCTCTGAGTAGGTGGAATGGGGTATAATTTCGGGTTTTGAGATGTTCGGCTGGAGTACACTATGCCTATCTATGAATACCTCTGCCAAGGATGTGGTTTTGGTAAAGACGTATTGCAAAAATTAAGCGATGCGCCATTAACAGATTGTCCAGAATGTGGCAAAGATCAGTATCGTAAACAAATTTCTGCGGCTGGCTTTAGGCTTAAGGGTCAAGGTTGGTATGAAACAGATTTTAAAACCGGTGCCAAAAAGAATTTAGCGGGTGATGCAAAGAGCTCAACTGATGCAAAAAGCTCAAGTGCTGCTAGCGACTCAAAATAACACCTATTAATACTATTTAAGATTTAGGAAGTACAATTATGCGAAGCCATTATTGCGGCGAACTAAGAGCCAGCGATGTTGACCAACAAATCACCCTATGCGGTTGGGTTCATCGTCGCCGTGACCACGGCGGTGTTATTTTCTTAGACCTGCGGGACCGAGAAGGTATCGTGCAGGTAGTGTTTGACCCAGACCGAGAGGAGTGCTTTACTTTAGCCGACTCTTGCCGCAATGAATTTGTGGTCAAGGTCAATGGTTTAGTGCGTGCTCGCCCAGCGGGCACCGATAATCCAGACATGCCAACAGGCGCAGTGGAAGTGTTAGGTCAAGAATTTGAGATCCTCAATAAGTCCGAAACTCCTCCATTTCAATTAGATGAACATCAGTCTGTGGGTGAGGACGTGCGCCTTAAGTACCGCTATGTTGATTTACGTCGCCCAGAAATGGCTGCTAAACTCAAGTTGCGCTCTAAGGTCAGTACCTTCATCCGTAACTTCTTAGATCAGAACGGTTTTTTAGACATTGAAACACCAATATTGACCCGTGCCACACCAGAAGGAGCGCGTGATTATTTGGTGCCTAGCCGTACTCACGAGGGCCACTTCTTTGCGTTGCCTCAGTCACCCCAGTTGTTCAAGCAGTTGTTGATGGTGGCTGGCATGGATCGTTACTATCAAATTGCCAAGTGTTTTCGTGACGAAGATTTGCGAGCGGATCGCCAGCCAGAATTTACTCAAATAGATATTGAGACATCCTTTATGGATGAAACTCAGATTATGGCTATTACTGAAAAAATGGTGGTAGAGCTATTTAAGAGCCAGATCAATGTGGATCTAGGCGCTTTCCCTACTATGCCATATAGCGAAGCTATGGAAACCTACGGTAGTGATAAGCCAGATTTACGTATTCCGTTGCAGTTGGTAACCGTTAGTGACCTGATGAAAGACGTGGACTTTAAGGTTTTTGCTGGTCCAGCTAACGATGCTAATGGCCGAGTAGCTGGACTTAAAGTGCCTAATGGCGCCAGCTTAACCCGTAAGCAAATTGATATTTATACCAAGTTTGTGGGTATCTACGGTGCCCGAGGCCTAGCTTATATCAAGGTCAACAATGCCAGTGACTTGGAAGAAGGTTTACAATCACCTATTGTTAAATTCTTGCCACTTGAGGTGCGTGCTGCCTTGCTTGAACGTTTAGATGCTAAAGACGGTGACTTAATCTTCTTTGGCGCCGACAGTGAAAAAGTAGTTAACGAAGCCTTGGGCGCATTGCGCTGTAGGCTTGGCGAAGACCTCGAACTGATGACTTGTGAGTGGGCGCCTTTGTGGGTAGTAGACTTCCCAATGTTTGAAGCCACTTCTGACGGTGGTATTACAGCGATTCACCACCCATTTACGGCACCCTCGTGTACGCCAGAAGAATTGGAAACCTCGCCATTAACTGGATTATCCCGAGCTTATGATATGGTGCTTAACGGTACTGAGTTGGGTGGTGGTTCTATTCGTATACACCAGCAAGACATGCAAACTAAAGTCTTCGAATTGTTGAATATCGATGCAGAAGAACAGCAAGAGAAGTTTGGGTTCCTTTTAGACGCGTTGAAGTTTGGATGTCCGCCCCATGGTGGCTTGGCGTTTGGTCTAGATCGTTTAGTAATGTTAATGACTGGGTCTAGCTCTATACGAGAAGTGATAGCCTTTCCTAAAACCCAAAGTGCTGCCTGTGTTATGACTCAGGCGCCGGGTATTGTAGCAACGAAGCAACTTCGCGAGTTAAACATTAAGTTACGTGAAAAAGTAACTGCTGAATAACTCTGGCACTGGCCAGCAAGCGCTGGCTAGTAGTTGAAAAAGGCCCATCACTAAACTGTTGGGCCTTTTTTGTGTTTGCCGTGTGGCAAGTAAAAAAACTACTGTGATTTTGTACAGTATTTGCTAGTATTGGCCTATCAGAAAATTCACCAGCGAATGCTATCCCATGGCGCTCATATTAGGAATTGACCCAGGTTCTCGTATAACTGGCTATGGCATTATTAATGCGGTGGGAGCTACACGTACCTACGTTGCCAGTGGTCATATAAAAATTTCAGGTGATGAATTGGCTGGGCGACTAGGGCAGATATACCGTGGTGTAGATGAGATTATCGAAACCTACGTCCCTCAAGAATTTGCAATCGAGCAAGTGTTTATGGCTCGCAATGCTGATTCTGCGCTTAAACTTGGCCAAGCTCGTGGTGTTGCTATGGTGGTTGCAGTTAACCATGGATTGCCTGTTTCTGAGTACTCAGCCCGTCAGGTAAAGCAAGCTGTTGTAGGTAATGGGGCAGCAGCAAAAAAACAAGTGCAAGAAATGGTGGCTCGCTTACTTAAACTACCAGGTTTGCCCCAAGAAGATGCTGCTGATGCGTTAGCTATTGCTATTTGCCACGCCAATACGCATGCCAGCCTTGTTCGTTTGGCCACCAGTAGCAGCCCTTCAAGTGCTAAAAAACAAGTATTACTGAATGAACTCAAGGGGAGTCGACGTGGACGCATTCGATAAATCCAATAAATCCAATACATCGATAGGGCGATTAAAATGATTGCACGTATTAGTGGCATCCTAGTGTACAAACAACCTGCTCAAGTGGTTATAGATGTGCAGGGAGTGGCTTATGAAATTGAAATCTCGTTCAACAGCTTTTGCCAATTGCCAGCAGAAGGTGAAACTGCTGTATTACATACGCATTTTGTTGTGCGTGAAGATGCTCAACTACTTTTTGGCTTCTCTCAACTTGAAGAAAGGAGCCTGTTTCGTATTTTAATAAAGGTAAACGGGGTAGGCCCAAAATTAGGTTTGGCTATCTTATCTGGTATGGATGCCCATGCCTTTTGCCACTGCGTGCAAAATCAAGATTCGGTTACGTTGGTGAAAATTCCAGGTGTAGGCAAAAAAACCGCCGAGCGTTTAGTTTTAGAACTAGGTGATAAGCTTTCATCGTGGCAAACTGGGGATAACGCAGGCGGTCAAACAGGAAATGTTAAGCCAACACTGTTTGTAGTTAGTGCCCAATCAGAAGCCGAAAGTGCTTTGGTAGCACTAGGTTACAAACCTGTGCAGGCCACTAAGGCAGTGGCTGCAGCTATAAGATCTGCGCCAGATGGAAATTGCGAAGACCTCATCCGCTTATCGTTAAAAGGCATGATCTAAGGCCTTTTATGGTGTGTTGAATAGAATTTGGCTAAGTTGCTGCTAAGAGAAATTAACAAATGTTAATAATGATGGGTATAGTATGATAGAAGCGGATCGTTTTGGCTCGCCAGTAGAATCGGTCAGTCAGTTAGGTGAAGATCATTTAGAGCGGGCGCTCAGGCCAAAGCTATTAAAGGATTACATTGGTCAGCCAGTTGTTCAAGAACAAATGGAGATTTACATTGCTGCAGCCAAAGGGCGAGCTGAGGCTCTAGACCATACATTAATATATGGACCTCCTGGGCTTGGCAAAACCACACTTGCACACATTATAGCTAATGAGATGGGTGGAGATTTAAAAACGACGTCAGGACCAGTGTTAGAGAAAGCCGGTGACTTAGCGGCCATGTTAACTAATTTGGAGGCTGGCGATGTTTTATTTATTGATGAAATTCATCGGTTAAACCCTGTAATAGAAGAAATTCTTTACCCAGCAATGGAAGATTATCAGTTAGACATTATGATAGGTGAGGGGCCTGCAGCAAGGTCTATTAAGCTTGATTTGCCTCCTTTTACATTAGTCGGTGCAACCACTAGAGCAGGCTCCCTAACATCTCCTTTGCGGGATCGGTTTGGTATCACCCAACGATTGGAATATTATTCAGTAGAGGATCTAACCACCATAGTCACACGTTCTGCACATTTGTCTGAAGTTCAAATGGAAGCGGCCGGTGCCGCAGAGGTGGCGCGAAGATCCCGAGGGACTCCACGTATTGCAAATCGCCTCTTACGCAGAGCTAGAGACTATGCGGAAGTTAAATTTGACGGTGTGATTAGTGATCATGTGGCAGATAAAGCACTTAATATGCTTAACGTAGATCACCTCGGTTTTGACCATATGGATCGGTGTTTGATGCTGGCTATTATTGAGAAATTTGCCGGGGGACCTGTTGGTATTGATAATTTAGCAGCGGCACTCAGTGAGCAGAGAGAAACCATTGAAGATGTGCTTGAACCCTACCTTATACAGCAGGGCTTTATTATGCGTACACCTCGCGGAAGAATTGTAACTGATAGAGCCTATGACCACTTTGGCTTTGTTCCTCCCAAAGTTAATGCCAAAACCTAAATTGGCACCCCAGTGTGCGGAACTTTTTGCCAAGGCACTGCTCAAAGCAAGAGTTATCGAGCTAACTTGGTGTTTATAATGGTATTATTAACAGTCAGTTAAATACTAATAAATTGGTAACGCGGAAAACTTAACCTAATGTGTCCGTGTTCGAACAACTATATCGTGTATCAGCTTTGCATAGAAAAAATGTAAGGCCTTGAAAGGGAATCGTCTGTGGACAATAAAATGTCAGTATTGAGTTTGATTTTGAACGCCAGCTTTTTGGTGCAAGTGGTCATGCTCTTGTTGTTGATCGCGTCTGTTATGTCTTGGGTTATGATTTTTCAACGCAGCAGAGCGTTAAAATTTGCCCGCACTAACATGAAGACCTTTGAAGAGCAGTTTTGGTCGGGTATTGACCTTAGTCAATTGTTTCGTCAAGTCAGTGCAGAACCCAACCCAAACAATGGCGCAGAAAATATATTTCGTGCTGGCATAAAGGAGTTTACTCGTTTACGGCAGCAAACTGACGCAGATGGTGATGCGGTCATGGAAGGTGTTCAGCGCGCTATGCGAGTGGCTATTTCAAAAGAAGAAGAGAAGCTAGAAGCCCATTTGTCATTTTTGGCAAGTGTGGGTTCTGTTAGCCCATATGTAGGCTTGTTTGGAACGGTTTGGGGTATTATGAATTCCTTTAGAGGGCTTGCCAATGCGCATCAAGCTACGTTGGCAACAGTAGCTCCAGGAATTTCTGAAGCCTTGATAGCTACAGCTATGGGTTTGTTTGCTGCTATCCCAGCAGTTATTGCATACAATCGATTCTCTCACACTGTTGATTCTATACTGTCTAGCTACGAGACTTTTGCGGAAGAGTTTTCGAGCATTTTACATCGTAAAGCCCACGCATCTGAGCTATAGGTCGCACTATGAGTACTATTAGACGGCCTAGAGCTAAACGCCATAAGCCTAACGCAGAAATAAACGTAGTGCCCTATATCGATGTAATGATGGTACTGTTAGTTATATTTATGGTGACTGCGCCGATGTTAACTCAGGGGGTAAGTGTAGATTTGCCTCAAGCTAAGTCCGATCCAGTAGCTAACGATGAGTTATCAGACCCCTTAGTTATATCGGTGACCAAATCGGGAAATTACTACTTGGAGCTGGGTGAAAATAACAAACAGCCTATCACCCTAGAGCGTATTGGAGTACAAGTAGGAAAAATATTGCAACGTGCTCCAAATACACAAGTTCTATTGCGGGGTGACAGAGCAATAGAGTACGGCCACATAGTCCAAATCATGACGGTGTTGCAGCAGGCCGGTGCCCAAAGTGTTGGGTTGGTTTCGGAAAGTCCGTGAAACTAGATCATACTTATATTTTACCCAGCATATTTGCACTTATTGTGCATGTCGTTGTGGCCTTTATTGTCATGTCAGAATGGCAAAATAGTAGCCAACGTACGCCACCTGTGCAGGTAAAGCAGCGTGTCGAAGCAACATTGATTGATTTAGACTCGTTTTTAGCCCAGCAAAAGCTGGTTGATTCTGCTGCAGACAAGAAAGCCGCAGACAAGAAAGCCGCAGACAAGAAAGCCGCAGACAAGAAAGCAGCAGATAAGAAAGCAGCAGACAAGAAAGCCGCAGACAAGAAATCAGCAGATAAGAAAGCAGCAGATAAGAAATCAGCAGATAAGAAATCAGCAGATAAGAAAGCAGCAGATAAGAAAGCAGCAGATAAGAAGTCATCGGACAAAAAAGCAGCAGATAAGAAAGCAGCAGACAAAAAGTCAGCAGATAATAAAGCAGCAGATAAGAAAGCATCGGACAAAAAAGCAGCAGATAAGAAAGTAGCAGATAAGAAAGCATCGGACAAAAAAGTATCAGATAAGATAGCAGCAGACAAAAAGTCAGCGGATAAGAAAGCAGCAGACAAAAAGTCAGCAGATAAGAAAGCAGCAGATAAGAAAGCAGCAGATAAGAAAGCAGTGGACAAAAAAGCATCAGATAAGAAAGCAGCAGACAAAAAGTCAGCGGATAAGAAAGCAGTGGACAAAAAAGCATCAGATAAGAAAGCAGCAGACAAAAAGTCAGCGGATAAGAAAGCAGCAGACAAAAAGTCAGCGGATAAGAAAGCAGCAGACAAAAAGTCAGCGGATAAGAAAGCAGCTCAGAAGATAGCTGAAGTTGAACAAGCGTTAGATAGTTTGCTAGACGAAGAAGAAGCTGAAACCCAGGCTCTTGAACAGCAGGCCACGAGTGGTGAAGCTGTGGCCTCTGCAGTAAACTATATGAAAGATGAAATTATCAAAAAGTGGACTAGGCCTGCCAACTCTCGTAATGGGATGGTTGTTGAGCTTGTTATCCACCTTGTTCCTACGGGTGAAGTAGTTGATGTTGAAGTAAGTTATCGAGACCCCAGTGCTACGGATGCATTTGTGGCGTCGGTAGAAAACGCTGTGAAAAGAGTAAGGCGGTTTGATAAGTTAAGTCAGCTAAACTCAGTGTTATTTGAAACCAATTTCCGTAGATTTACCGTTAGGTTTAGACCAGAGGATTTGAGATTGTGATGCGATTAGAAAAAATGATTCAATTAAGTCAAAGAATACGAAAAATAATGTCCTTCTCGGTATTTTCATCCGCAGTGTTCACCTTGGTGTTCTCGCTCTCTGCATGGTCTTCAGAGTTGGTTATTGAAATAACACAGGGTGTTGATAACCCTGTGCCTATTGCTGTGGTTCCATTTCAGTGGTCTGGTGATAGCGCTTTGAATGAGGACGTAGCCCAGGTTGTAGATGCAAATTTGGAGCGTAGCGGCCAATTTAAGTCGTTAAAACGCTCGCTAATGCTTAGTTTTCCATACCAACAGGAGGATGTCCATTTTCGTGACTGGACTTATTTAGCTACAGAGTATCTCATCATAGGTCAGGTTATGGCCACGGATGCGGGGGGTTATCAAGTTGATTACCAGTTGTTCGACGTACAACGTCAAGAAGCTATTGCGGGTGCCCGTTTTACTGGGGGTAAAAATGATTTACGTGCATTGGGTCATTCTGTCAGTGATGCTGTCTACGAAGCGTTAACAGGTCTGAAGGGCGCTTTTAGAACCCGTATAGCCTACGTTGCAGCTGATAAAAAGGTTAACCCTAGTTATTATAAGCTTCTAGTTGCAGACGCTGATGGTCATGATGCTAAAGAGATCCTCAAGTCAAATCAGCCAATTATGTCACCGTCGTGGTCTCGTGATGCTAGTAAGCTGGCTTATGTTTCTTTTGAAACAAATCGTCCTGCTATCTATGTTCAAGATATCACTACAGGCCAGCGTGAACGCATTAAATCTTTTAAGGGCATCAACGGAGCACCAGCCTGGTCGCCAGATGGTAGTAAGTTGGCGATAGTGCTGTCTAAAGATGGAAATGCAGAAATATATGTCTTAGATTTAACCTCCAATCGCCTCACTAGAGTGACAAAACACTATGGTATCGATACTGAGCCTTCATGGAGTGTTGATGGTAAGCATATTTTGTTTACCTCTGATCGAGGAGGTAAACCCCAAATATACCAGGTGACGTTAGATTCAGGCTGGGTTGAGCGGATAACCTTTGAAGGGGACTACAATGCTCGTGGCAGTTTAACCCATGATGGCCGTTTTTTAGTGCTTGTTAGCCGTCAAAATGGGCAGTTCCATATCGCCGTACAAGATTTGCAACGAGGTACTATGTCCTTGTTAACCCAAACGAGCTTGGATGAGTCCCCAAGTGTGGCGCCAAACGGCAGCATGGTAATTTATTCTACGCAAGACGGTGGACGAGATATTTTGGCTGCGGTATCGATAGATGGCAAAGTTAAGTTTAACATTCCTGCAAATGAAGGTGTGGTTAGGGAGCCCGCTTGGTCGCCTTACCTGAATTAGTCATGAGAAGGTCAGCAGGCCTAGTGATGTGTAGATTATATATGTTAGAATTAGCGCACGAATTTATTGATCGATAAATTAGAATTATTGAGGAGCAAGTCCATGCAAGTGGGTAATTTAAGTAAAATCATCGCCTCCAGTGTTTTGGTAGTATTTTTAGCTGCCTGTAGTTCTACTGGCGAAACCACTGATGCAACTGCTAGCGCCCAAGCCGCGCAAGCTGCAGCAGAAGCCCAAGTATTGGCTGAGACTCAGGCGATGGCAGACGTTCAAGCAAACGCTGAAGCAGAAGCTCAAGCAGAAGCTCAAGCAGAAGCTCAAGCAGAAGCTCAAGCAGCTGCAGAAGCTATAGTTCAAGCTGAAGCAGAGGCTGCAAATCAAGCACAAGCTCAAGCTGCAGCAGATGCAGCAGATGCAGCACAGCAGGCTGCAAATGAAGCAGCTGCAGTTGCAGAAGATCTTGCGCAACAGCAGCAGCAAGCGCAAGACACAGCACAAGCTTTAGCACACATCATTTATTTTGATTTTGACCAGTCCACCATTAAAGCTGAGTTCCGTACTGCACTTAATGGTCATGCCGCGTATTTAAGTCAAAATCCGTCAGCGAGTATCGTTTTAGAAGGTCATGCTGATGAGCGCGGCACCCGAGAGTATAATATTGCTTTGGGCGAACGTCGTGGCAATGCTGTAAGTCGTTATTTAGTGGTTCAGGGCGTTTCTATAGATGCCATTGAAGTGGTTAGTTTTGGCGAAGAGCGTCCAGTCAATGCTGGTAACGATAGTGCTTCTTGGTCTGAAAATCGTCGGGTAGAAATCCGCTACATTAATTACTAATTAGCTGTATTTGTTACAGTCACTACAATAGTAATGTAGCGTGTGTCACACGCCTTAAATACCATCGTTGTGCTCTGCATAACGATGGTTTTTGTTTTTTAACTTGGTGTTTTTGAGGTTTATTTCCATGTCTCAAACCTTTGGTCGTTTTATCCCATTGCTATTTGTATTGGCATGGTCAGTTCAAGTGATTGCCAATAGTTCCGTACCGGTCAGTGATTTGGCAAATAATATAGGTACTGAGTCTTTAGCTATTTCTCAGCCTGCGCAGGCTGTGGTTGAAGAGCCTAATGCAGCGGTATTAGTGGAAAGCGCGGCAAAGGTCAATGCCAATGCCAATGTACAGATGTTGTATATTGTTGGAGAGTTGCAAGATGAATTACGACAATTACGCGGTCAAGTGGAAGAGCTCAACTACAATCTAGAACGCCTTAAGCAAGATCAAAAGCAACGTTACTTGGATTTGGACCGTCGAATTGTCAGTTTATCTACGTCACCTCCAGTAACGGATGAGACACAAGCTTCTTCTGCTGTGAATCAAATGATTCAAACTAGCGGGGCTAGTACTCAGGTTGACGGTGTAACTGCTGTAGAGCAGGCCATAGTAATTCAGGAGACGTATGATCCTGAAATTGAAAAGGCAGCTTATAAGGCCGCGTTTGGGCTCATTAGAGAGCGTCAGTTTGATGCCTCCATCGAGGCGTTATTGGCTTTTTTAAATGACTTTCCGCAAGGTTCATTAGTGGGTAATGCGCACTATTGGATAGGAGAAGTGCACATGGTTCAGGGAGATACCTCTTTGGCTATCCAATCCTTTGAGTATGTAATACGTGAGTTCCCAGATAACCGAAAGATTCCACTTGCTTTGTATAAAGCTGGAGTTGCTTATCAAAAATTAGGCGATATCGATAAAGCTAAGAAGCTTCTGCAACGTGTACTTCAGGAGTATCCAGGATCTTCTGTCTCTCGTTTAGCCTACGAGAGATTAAACTAGGATGGTCGATAATATTGACTTGATGATGAGCCAAAAAGAGATTTCTGCAAGGGTGCTGGTGCAAGAGCACTTGGCTCATGAGCACTTACAATCTATGTCCGTTGTACAAGACGTAGATGCACAAAAGCAACGCATTAAACGCTTACTCAAGGAACAAGATGCAACCTTGGTAGCGCATTATTATACGGATGCCTTGGTCCAGGAATTGGCAGAAGAGACCGGGGGGTGCGTATCTGACTCCTTAGAAATGGCGCGTTTTGGTAGCCACACTTCAGCATCTACTTTAGTTGTAGCCGGTGTTCACTTTATGGGCGAAACTGCAAAAATTCTTAGCCCAAATAAACGAGTTTTAGTGCCTACTTTAGAGGCGACCTGTTCTCTCGATATTGGTTGCCCAGCGGATGAATTCACAGCCTTCTGTGATGCACACCCAGACCATACTGTAGTTGTTTATGCCAATACTTCTGCGGCAGTTAAAGCGCGAGCAGATTGGGTGGTTACTTCCGGCATTGCGGTAAAATTAATGGAGCACTTGTCCGCGGAAGGTAAGCCTATAATATGGGGGCCAGATCAGCATTTGGGTCGCTACATTGCTAAACAGACCGGTACTGAAATGCTACTTTGGCAGGGGTCGTGTATTGTACATGATGAATTTAAGGTCATAGGTGTGCAACAGCTGAAGCAGGTTTACCCTAATGCTGCGGTATTGGTTCATCCTGAGTCTTCTTATGCTATGGCAGAAATTGCAGACTTTGTAGGTTCTACCACTCAGCTCATTAAAGCGGCACAAGAGATGCCTAACAAAGAGTTTATTGTAGCAACAGATCGTGGTATTTTTTATAAAATGCAGCAGGCAGCTCCAGATAAAACGCTAATGGAGGCTCCTACGGCTGGGAACAGTGCCACGTGTCGAAGTTGTGCCCATTGTCCTTGGATGGCGATGAACGATCTTGATAAGATCGAGCAGGTTTTGTTGTTAGGGCACAATGAAATTGTGATTGACGCAGACCTACAGAAACGGGCATTACAGCCCTTACAGAGGCTCATGGATTTTGCAGCAGCTAATTAAATTCTGCTTGATCAGCCAGGAGATTTAAGGCATCTTGCCGTCGCTTTGACACTGAACCTGCCTGACTATCGGGTTGCTGTTGACTTGCGTACTGGGCCTGTTGAAGGGCCAACTTTGCTTCCCCGTGTAATAAATGCCACTGCGATTTTGCCATATGGTTGAGTTGTAAGCGCTGATCTTCAGCACTCCATTCAGCCAGCGTACGCCAACCTATAATCCAGGTGGGCTGGTGTTCTAATAATGCTAATAAAACATCAACAGCAGCCCTTGGCTTAGTGTCTTGGCGCAAGGCTAGTGCATTGATCCAAAGGGACAAACTACTATCACGACGGTAAAGTTTTCGTAGCTCCAGCTGCTTGAATACTGCTAGTGTTTGTTTTTGACTTAATAGGCTATACATCCAGCTATACCAAATCAATGTTGCATTAGGCTGTTTTAATGCCAGTTCTTGGAGTTGTTGGCTCGCCAGAATGGATTTCCCTAAGTAGTGGCTAACAAGAGCCTCAGCATATGCAACTAAGGTACTGTAGTGATTAACCAATGGGTCAAAGTCAGCCATTAATTGATTGACCGAGAGCGTGGGAGAATCTGAAAGAGCCACAGTTTGGTAAATTTTTAGTAAGTCAAAGCCAAGCTCAAACCCATGCTCAGCCCGGCTCTGTTGAGCTATTAAAATACGCTGGCTAATGTCTGCCACACGTTCATTGTTGATAGGGTGGCTACGAGCCCATTCCCACTGAGGCGAATCTGTAACGTAGGGTGATTGCAATCGTTGTAATAATCGTTGCATATGGGTTACGTCAAAAGGGCTTTGATACATTAAATCAAAACCAATACGGTCTGCTTCTCGTTCATGAGTTCGACTATAACTCAGTTGATTTCGTTGGAGAGCCGATTGAGTGGCGTAAATTCCAGCTTGTCCGATATCTGAATTAACGTTCCCTGCAAGCCAGATAGACGCAATAAATGCACCTAAATATAACGGTGCTTGGGCTTTTTCTTGTGCTTGAGTCTGCACGTAATGGCGCAAGCTAAGGTGGGCTACTTCATGGGCAAGTACGGCCACTAACTCGTCTACAGAGCCAGCTTGTTGGATCAGTCCAGTATTAATGCCAATAATGCCGCCAGGAGCTGCAAAAGCGTTAATTTTGTTATCCTGTACAACAAAAAGTTGGGTATTTTTGTTACTCAGTTGACTGCTGCTGATTAATGGTTGTGTTAGGTCTGTTATAAACTTTAAGGCTGCTAGGTCATTCCAAAGAGGGAGTTGCTTGCGGATGCTGCCCGCAATGATGTTGCCAAAGCGGTACTCATCTTCTAAGCTCATGCTGGAAGAGTTGTGGGTGTTAATTATGGGTAAGGTTTTTGCATGAGCTATTTGTATCGGGATGGCCAATGCCACTATGAGCATACAGAGAGGCCGTACTATAGGAATAATAAAATATACCAAGCATAGATAGGACTGAAGGACCGCTTGACCTATAATGTGGCTTCTCATTGAAAATTCCTTTTAATGGTGATGATACGTGATATGGACTACTACATGACATTGGACGCAACACCGGGACAGCAGTTGCTGGATACTCAAGGTTTACAATGTCCTTTACCGCTATTAAAAGCAAAGCGGGCTTTAAGTCAATTAGAAGTGGGGCAGGAACTTAAAGTGCTATCGACAGATGCCGGTTCACAAAGGGACTTTGCCGCCTGGACTCGATTGGCTGGTCACCATTTACACCAGAGCCAATGTATTGATGGCGTTTATCATTATCTCATTGAAAAGACAATTTA
>Ga0302119_10000073_pt1 | contig 36137 bp, 31 predicted proteins | sample AG5_Tmax_MG_FD_203114 | JGI IMG/M metagenome (GOLD analysis project Ga0302119, IMG submission 203114) | Marine microbial communities from Western Arctic Ocean, Canada - AG5_Tmax | ecosystem: Environmental > Aquatic > Marine > Oceanic | place: Canada: Western Arctic Ocean | collected 2017-10-01 | reverse complement strand
AGAAAAGCCAGGTGTTGATTTCATGCTTGATATCGTAGACTGGGACATTCCAACTACCTACGCGACTTTTAATAGCATGCAGAAAATGGCGCCTATTGGCGAGAGTTGTACAGGTAAATTCTCTACGGGGATGAAGTTTGCAACTATTCTCGAACCGAATATGGAACCGAGGTATAGTTCAATGAATGGAGGCGGAACTTTTGTTACCGATCAAATTACCATTGAAGGGTCGACTGCAATTAATAAGCTCGCGGATCAGTTAAAGAATGATAAGTATAAGAAATTGACATTCACTGATATGAACATAACATATGAGTTTAGAGATGGTCGACTGTATGTAGAACCATTTGATATTAAGATAGCAAGCTCGAAAGCAACTGTATCTGGTTCTAATGGCTTTGATGAGACACTAGACTACGTAATGGATATGACCATTCCAACCTCAGAATTTGGAGGAGGAGCTGAGATTTTGGCCGTGGCAGCAGGTTTTTTAAATAAGACAGGAGCTAATACCAGCGTTGGAGATGAGATAAGCGTGCAGATCCTAATTACTGGTACATCATCTGATCCAGTTGTTAAACTTGGTTCACTCAATCCACTAGGTGGAGATCAATCTGTAAAAGAAGCCGTAAAGGAGAAGGTGGAAGAGAAGATTGAAGAAGTTAAGGAGCAGGTCAAGGAGGAAGTCAAGAAAAATGTCAAAGAGCAGGCAAATAAGATTATTGCTGAAGGTGAGAAGCAGGCAGATGCTCTGAGGGCGAGTACTCGAACAAATGCTGCTGCTGCTAAGAAAGCTGCCTATGCTGCTGCAGACAAACTTGTGAAAGATGCTAGAGGACCTCTGAATAAAACAGGTGCGAAGATTGCTGCTGTTGAGGCCAAGAAGCAGGCTGACAAAGCCGAAATCAAAGCTATTGCAAAAGGAGATGCACAGGCGCAGAAGATACTTGATGCCGCGAAGGCAAAAGCTGCTGCGCTTTAGGAAGGATAAATTTATTGATTTGAAACAAGCCATTTTACTTAGAAATAGCTGGTTCCTTCTTCTGCTCTTTTCAGTTCTGTTTACCAATCCTCTAGGTGCCCAAGACTTCGAAGAGGAGGAGGAATGCGAGAAAGTAAAAAACTCTAAGGCCGAGAAGTTCTATAAAAAGAGTGAAGCTGTTGCCAGGAAGGATAAGGCCTTGCAAGTGCACTTACTCAAGCAGGCAATTCTGGAAGAAAAGGACTATATCGATGCTTACTGGAAATTGGCCAGGATAGCAATGGCTCGCGAGAGTTACAAATCTGCACAGAAGAACCTAGAACAGGTATTGGCAATATGTCCCGGGTATAATGTCTATACGCATTATTACCTGGGCCGGATTTACTACGGTTCAGAGGAGTATTCTAAGGCGGTGTATCATATGACGGAATTCATGAAGCACCCGGATGAGATCAGGACTGATCGGCATTACAATGTTGCTGAGCAAATCAAGAATGATGGGGCTTTCTTTGGAGCCTTGTATGAGCACCCAGTTTCTTTTGAGCCAGTCAATGTTGAGGGAATCTGTACTGCGAAGGACGAATACCTTCCATATATCACGGCAGATCAGGAAACTGCTTACTTTACCAGAAAATTTCAGGAGAAAGCTATTGGAGATCTTTTTTCAAGAATGGTTGAAAGGTTCAGTATCTCGAGGCAGCAAAGTGGTTCTTTTACCCAGGGCAAGCCACTTCCGGCACCGTTCAACAGGGGAAGTAATGAAGGAGGTGCTTGCCTAACCATTGATAACCTTCACATGTATTTCACCATCTGTAAGCCTCTCAGTAATGGCTACAATAATTGCGATCTCTATACAGCTGATTACCTAAAACTTGATGCAAACTCCATGATGGATGTCAACTGGATGACTACGGAAATGGATATGACCGAGGCGGAGGTTAAATATGAAATGACAAAATTGAAAGAGTCAGGTGCAGATTATATATGGGCCAATATCCACCCTATAGGAGACCAGGTCAACACCAATACGAGTTGGGAATCACAACCCACCATATCCTCTGATGGTAACACTCTTTATTTTGCCAGTATCAGAGAAGGAGGGCCTGGAGGGATTGACATATATAAGACAGTCAGGGATTCAATAGGGCAATGGGGCAGGCCAGTTGCCTTAGGCAAGAATATCAATACTGCAGGCAATGAAAAGTCCCCTTTCTTGCATCCTGACAGACAAACACTGTACTTTTCTTCAGATGGACACCGTGGCTTGGGAGGTTATGATATTTTCTATTCGCAGATGGAGGAATTTGAAGAGGGTGCTAAATGGGGTGCACCTACAAATATTGGTTACCCAATCAATTCTGAACAAGATGATCTTGGGTTTTTTGTTAGTACAGATGGGATGACTGGATATTTCTCTTCTACTAATGAGTCAGATAAGTTCAAAAGCTATGGAGGTTGGGATTTGTATGAGTTTCCTTTATATGAAGGTGCGCGGCCGTCAGAGGTTCTGTTTCTAAAGGGAGAGATCAAAAATCAGGAAGGAAATGCTGTGGTTGATGGAAAAATGAACATCACTAACGTAAGGACTAAAGAGGTTACTAAGGTTAATGTAGATTCAGCTTCTGGAGTATATGCTGCTATCCTAACTCTGGAAGAAGGGGTCAAAGATGGATTTGTGGTGAATGTTACATCAGAAAATTATGCCTTTTCCTCACAAATAGTCCAGGCTGATGAACAGCCAGAGGAAACTGTTGTAACGGAGATGAATGTGGAAATGGAGGAGGTCACTATAGGTCAGCCCTATAAGCTGAATAATATCAATTTTGCCACCAATTCCTCCTCAGTCTTGACCGTGGCATCAATGATCATACTTGATGGGTTTGTTGGTTACCTAAAAGAGAATCCAGATATGAAGGTAGCCATTCATGGCCATACAGATGATGTAGGGTCGCATGAGGCAAATTTGGAGCTCTCACAGGACAGATCGAACTCAGTAAACGACTATATGATATTGAGCGGTATAGATGATAATCGCCTTAACTACAGGGGGTTCGGTGAGACTAAGGCAATAGGCTCCAATGAAACTAATGAAGGCAGAGCCATGAACAGAAGGACGGAGTTTGTAATCGAGTCTTTCTAGCTTGGAGTTGCTTGAATACCTTTTCGGTGGTGTGCATTATAGAGCAGGGTAAGTTGCTCTGATGGAGTTTTCTAGTTTGAAATATTTCTTGCCCTGCTTTTTAAAATTGTAGATTTACCATTGAATGAATAGTTGGCCAATATTTTGGTGTACATATTCTACTGGGTAGAGTAGCCAGTAGGGAATTCAATAGTTGTTAAACATTGTACTATCGTTGAGGTCCCTTTTTAGAGGGGCTTTTTTTATGAATAAATGACCATGCTACCTGCAAACAGATTGGGCAACCTGCAAGAGTATTATTTTTCCACGAAGCTGGACGAAATAAGGCGTATGAATGCCACTGGTGCAGATGTCCTGAACCTCGGTATTGGCAGTCCAGATCTTCCCCCTTCCACCATGGTCCGGACAGTGCTATCTACTGAAGCATCCAGAGACGACACCCATTCATATCAATCTTATAAAGGTGTTCCTGAATTGAGGGATGCCATTGCCAATTACTATGACCGTATCTACCACGTAAAGCTGGATGTTGATGGTGAGGTGCTCCCGCTCCTGGGATCTAAAGAGGGTGTTGCACATATTTCTATGGCATTTCTAAATCCCGGTGATAAAGCCCTTATTCCTGACCCCGGATATCCCACGTACTCAGCTGCTACTCAATTGGCCGGTGCCAGTCCTCTAATGTATTCACTTGATGCCAACAATGCCTGGGGAATCGACTGGGATCAGCTGAACAATATGGACCTCAATGGGGTAAAGATTATGTGGGTCAACTATCCTAATATGCCCACTGGTGCTAAAGGAAGCATGCAGTTGTTTGAGGAGGTCGTTGCATTTGGCCGGGAACACCAAATTCTCATATGTCACGACAATCCTTATAGTAGAATCCTAAATGACACGCCCCTAAGCATACTTGCAGTTGATGGTGCAAGGGACGTGGCCCTGGAGCTAAATTCTCTAAGCAAGTCTCACAATATGGCTGGATGGAGATTAGGATGGGTATCTGGAAGTAAGGAGCATATTGCCACTGTACTTCGTTATAAAAGCAATATTGACTCTGGAATGTTCCTCCCTGTACAGCGAGGTGGTATTGCCGCTTTGAGGGAGGGTGAAGATTGGTTTGAGCAATTGAACTCAGAATACCGTAACCGCAAGGTTATGGTTTGCCAAATGTTGGATGAACTAGGATGTACTTATAATCTGAATCAAGCAGGATTGTTTGTATGGGCTGAAGTAGGCACTGGTAAGGGCAGTGCAGAGAGTTTTTGTGACACAATTTTACATGAGGCAAGGGTTTTCTTGGCACCTGGAACAGTTTTTGGAAAAAATGGAGAAGGTTATGTGAGAGTCTCTTTGTGTAATCCGATGACTGTATTAAGCGAGGCAGCAAAAAGGATTGGTGAATATGCCAGAATATCAAAAGTATGAAGGTAACGGTAATAGGTTTGGGCTTAATAGGTGGGTCGCTCGCCCGGTCGCTACGAAAGAATGGCTTAGCGACTAGTTTGGTAGGGGTAGATACCAATGCAAGACATGCTAATGAAGCCCTAAAACTCGGATTAGTTGATCAGTTGATGACGATGGAAGAGGGTTGCGCTATGGCAGATCTGGTTGTGTTGGCGATCCCCGTGAATGCTGCAGGACAGGTCGCAGTGGATGTCCTTGATTTAGTATTGCCAAAAGTTGTTGTAGCTGATATGGGGTCAACAAAAGAAGCAATATGCAAGATCGTTGAAAAACATGAAAAACGTGGGCAGTTTGTAGCAGCTCATCCTATTGCAGGAACAGAAAATACTGGTCCGGGGGCTGCTATAGAGGGGCTGTTTGCAGATAAAGTAGCCATTATATGTGATAGAGAAAAAAGCAGCCAAGCGGCTTTGGCGTGCATTGAGAAAGTGTTCAGGGTACTTCAAATGAAGGTTATCAGTATGAGTTCTAAAGAGCATGATGAACACATTGCTTATGTATCCCACCTTTCTCATATCAGCTCATTTGCTTTGTGTAACACAGTTTTGGAGATAGAGAAAGATGAAAAGAACATTTTTAATATGGCGGGATCAGGATTTGCTTCAACTGTGCGGCTGGCAAAATCCGCTCCCTCTATGTGGGCTCCTATATTTGAACAAAACCAGGAGAATATTTCTGCAGCGCTAGCCATGTATATAAACAAGTTGATTCATTTCAAAAAACTCATTGATGAGAAGGATATAGAAGGTTTGGCATCATTAATGTCTGATGCAAATGAAGTGCGTAGGGTTTTGAAGGGAATAGAATTAAATGATAACCAATGATGATATGACAGTAGAACTGAATATCAACCCGCTAACAAATTGGCTCACTGATAAGAAAATACCGTTGGTAATTGCTGGCCCATGTAGTGCGGAGTCAGAAGAACAGATGTTGGCAACTGCCAGGGAGTTGGTCAAAAATCAGAAGATTTCCTATTTCCGTGCAGGGATATGGAAGCCAAGAACAAGGCCGGGGTCTTTTGAGGGAATAGGGGTGGAGGCACTGAGATGGATGCAGTCAGTTAAAGAAGAAACAGGCTTAAAGGTCGCGACGGAAGTGGCCAATACTGATCATGTCGAGGCCTGCCTGAAACATGGAGTAGATCTCCTCTGGATAGGGGCGCGTACCTCTGTCAATCCCTTTTCTGTACAGGAGATCGCAGATGCCTTAAAAGGTGTGGATATACCTGTAGCAGTTAAGAATCCAATTAACCCTGATCTGCAATTATGGGTAGGTGCGTTGGAACGAATCAATAAGGCCGGGATAAACCACCTTATGGCCATTCACCGTGGTTTCTCTTCGTTTGAGAGATCACCATTCAGAAATCAGCCGCTCTGGGAGCTTCCAATTGAGTTGAAGTCGATTTGCCCCCATGTGCCAATCCTCTGTGATCCAAGTCATATTGCAGGGGTAAGAAAACTAATTCCTTTCATTTCGCAGAAGGCACTGGATATGGATATGGACGGATTCATGATTGAAGCACACATCAATCCATCAGCTGCATTAAGTGATGCAGAGCAGCAATTGACGCCAAAGGCACTTGATGACCTTTTAAGTAACCTTATCGTCAGGTTGGCTACTGTCAAGGATGAAGAGTTCAAAACACAACTCGATGACCTTCGGAGCCTGATAGATGCCCTGGACGAAGAAATCACGCAGAAACTATCCTCAAGAATGCAGATTGCTGAGAAGATAGGGGAGTACAAAAAGGAGAAGAACGTCACGATCCTCCAGGTAAAGAGATGGGAAAACCTGATTGCAGACCGATTGTCAGCCGCTACGGCAATGGGGCTTAGTGAAGAATTTATGAGAGGAATGCTCAAATTGGTTCACAAGGAGTCGATACGTCGTCAGACTGAGGTGATGAATAAACAGGAGGAGTAACCTGTAATTTAGGGATTCTCAACTATTAACGATGGTAGAACGCGACTGTTGGCATTGCCATATGTCAGACTATGATCGCTACAGTCTTCATCAAAATACCAAGCGTATTTCTCTGACGAGTACCAGTTCTGGGCATTTTAGAAGTGTTTTTCTTCTATTGCTCTGATGAAAGCAGATTTTGCCAAAGCATATTGATTTCTATTTTTCCAATCCAAATTTGACAGCCTTGTCTTCAGGTCTTGGTAGGCGTGTCTCACTATTTCATTCCTGCGCAGGTGATTCCTGAAGAACATATGGCGGTCCCAGTACTCTTCATTCAGCTGTACCATATGAACATGGTGCGACCGCTCACCACCACTGGACTTTAGGAAGAATTTCCTGTCAGGTATTGACTCTTCATACTCAGCCATATATCGATAACCCATATGTGACATCCCCTGTAGCAGTTCACCCGCAATGGCATAATCGTGAAGACCGACCATGATATCGATTATTGGCTTGGCAGACAATCCGGGTATTGCTGTACTGCCAATATGTTCAATTACGAGATTATTCTGGCCAATTGCAGCATGCAACATTTCTTTTTCGATATTGAATACGTCGGGCCAGGATGTATTATATGTTTCTAATTCAACTGTCATTATGAATTTTTGCAATATAAAAATGGTCTCAAAACAGGTCATCAACCATAGACCAGTGTTCATGTAATCAAAGTTACACTATTGATTCTAAACACAGATGAGACGCTCTTTGATCTAATTTGCTATGTTTGTATCGTAGCTTTAATAATCAATACGAAGTCACCAGAACTTTCTGCAGAAACCATGAAGAGAATTTTTATAGTTTGTTTAATTTTAACAGGAAGTATAGGACTTTCGCTGGCACAGGATAGCTCAGGCGTTGCTCCGGCACCCCCCACAATTCAGGAGCCAGTGCTGGATAATGTAGATGTCGCAGAACCAATAGAAGAACCAGTTGAACCTGAAGTTATATACCCTGACAAGGCGGATGAGAACAATAAGGAGAAGCCAGTGAAGGAAGCCAAGCCTGTCAAAGAGACAAAGGTAAATGAGGCCAAACCTGTTAAGGAGAAAAAAGCAAAGAAGGAAAAAGTCAAGGAAGAAAAACCTCCCAAAGAACCCAAAGAACCCAAGAATGATAAGATGACCGATAATGTTGTGAAGCTGGTTGGCGTAGCACTGATTGGTGTGGCCATGTGGATGTTTTTCTCCCCGGCTAACTAGGGTTGTATTGTATGCTGATGTTGAGCTAACCACCCGTAATTATTTACCAGCATCAATTTTCTATATTTGTTTAGTGACACGGGCTTGAGTTATGGGTGATTCCAATACATTCAGAAAGCGCGGCAGAGATTATTCTCTGAGAGAAGGTATGCGCACATTGCCAGGAAAGTACTACCATTCGCAGGAGATCTATGAAGAGGAACTGCAGAAAATCTTTTGCGAAAAATGGTTGCTGGCAGGGCGTGATGAGGAAATACCGGAAGCAGGTGATTATAAGCTCCTGGAGGTAGGGGATGAGAGCCTAATTATTGTCCGTACCAAATCAGGGGGTGTTGTGGCTAACTTCAATGTATGCCGCCATAGAGGTACAAGGTTATGTGTGGAGGCCTCAGGCCACTTTGAGTCTAAAAATATTCAATGCCCTTACCATGCCTGGACCTATGACCTGGATGGTCAGCTGATTGCATCACCCATGATGCAATCTCTGGAGTCGTTTGATAAGGAGGCACATCACCTACATCAGGCCAGTATCCATGAGTGGGGAGGATTTATCTTCGTCAACCTATCTCGTGATCCGATTTCATTTGAGGAAGAAATGGCCCCTTTATTAGGAAGGTTTAAGAATTGGAATCTAAGTGAGTTAAGATCAGCGCACACGATTGAGTATGAAGTTAAATGTAATTGGAAGCTAATCCTCCAGAATTATCAGGAATGCTATCATTGTCCAGGCGTGCATCCGCTTTTGTCAAAGCACACGCCTTATAAAAGTGCTCAACATGATTGTGTTGAAGGAGCAGTTATAGGAGGGTTTATGGAGCTGGAAAATGATGTAAAGAGCATGACTATGGATGGTGAACCTGCCGGTCCACCTGTCGGTGAAGTAAAGGGCGAGGATCTGAGGCGGGTTTATTATTACTCTGTTTTTCCCAACATGTTGCTCACACCACATCCCGACTTTGTGCTTTTTCACCACATCATGCCACGCGGAAATGGGGCCATTATCAATACCTGTCATTGGCTGTTCCACCCTGATGTACTGGCTAATCCCAATTACAAAGATAGCGTGCAATCAGCTATTGACTTCTGGGACTTGACCAACAGGGAAGATTGGGCAGTATGTGAGCAGATGCAGATGGGCACTAAATCGCGCAGGTTTACCCGTGGTACTTATTCAGGGCAGGAAGACCTTCTCTATGCTCTGGATCAGGAATTATTGCGTATTCTTGGGCATGAATCTCCAGAATAATTTCACTTTATTATTCTACATTTACCCACAACAAATTAAGGAATAAGAAATGCCAATCGGATCTCCTTTCTACGAACGGACTGCACCTCTTTGTACCAGTATGAACTGGAAGGATTGGTCAGGGTATTATGCGGTATGCTCTTTTGATACCATTCATATTCCTGAGTATTTTGCCTTTAGGCATTCTGCGGGAATGATCGATGTAACTCCCCTGTTCAAATATAGAGTAAAGGGGAAGGATGCTTCTGCCTTTCTTTCGAGAGTGATGGTGAAGAATATTGATAAACTCGCGGTTGGACGGGTGGCTTATCTCTGCTGGTGCAATGATGAAGGAAAAATTATTGATGACGGAACCGTAATGCACGTGTCAGAAAACGAATTTTTTGTCACGTCTGCTGATCCGAGCTATTTGTGGCTCTCCCGATTTACCAGGGGCTTTGATGCAACAATTGAAGATGTTACTGATAGCATAGCTGGACTGGCCTTGCAAGGACCGACATCCAGGGAAATTCTAAAACAATGTGTCGATATTGATATGGATAACCTGAAGTTTTTTGGAATCTGTGAGGGCAAACTGGACAATATTCCCGTCAGGGTTTCAAGAACAGGATACACCGGTGACCTGGGATATGAGATATGGACGGAGAATGCTAATGCCCTCAAATTGTGGGATGCCTTGATGACCCATGGGAAGAATTATAACATTACCCCGGCAGGACTGGATGCCATGGACATGACTAGAATAGAAGCGGGACTCATACTTAACGGAGCCGACTATTACAATGCCTCACATATGCTCATAGCTGAAAGGATGAGTACACCTTATGAATTGGGCCTGGGTTGGACGGTGAATCTCAATCGAAGCAATTTCAATGGGCAGTCTGCGTTGAGGAGAGAAAATGAAGAGGGGTCAATGTGGGCTACTGTTGGCCTGGATATTGACTGGTCAGAACTGGAAGCAGTCTGTAATAGTTATGGCTTGCCACCAGAGGTGGATGGTCACGCCTGGCGGACTTCTATTCCTATTTACGACAATAATAATTACAATAAACAGGTTGGCTACGCAACCAGTGGCACCTGGTCTCCTACTCTAAAGAAGAATATTGCCATTGCTACGATTCAAAAGAAATATGATGTGCAGGGAACGAGAGTACAGTTTGAAGTCACTGTTGAGCATACACGTCATTTAGTAACAGCCATAGTTGGGCCACTTCAGTTTTTCAACCCTGAACGAAAACGTTCGAATCCTGCATTGAATAGGGAAATCAACCAAACGACACTAGCACAATCAATCAAGTGAAAAAATACGATGCAATAATAATAGGAGGAGGGCATAATGGATTGGTTTGTGCCGCTTACCTCGCAAAAGCGGGAAGAAAGGTATTGGTTCTTGAGCGTCGCCATGTATTGGGGGGTGCGGCGGTTTCAGAGGAAGTTTTTCCCGGATTCACCTTTTCTGTGATGTCCTATGTGGTCAGTTTATTCAGGCCACACATCATTCGTGAATTAGGCCTGGCCCAGCATGGTTATGAGGTAATACCTATGGATTGCACCTTTACGCCCTCGTTAAATGGCGATAAGGGGCTTGCCCGCTGGTCTGATGCCGCCCTTACGCGTAGAGAGGTTTCAGTATTCAGCAAGAAAGATGCGGAGGTATATCCCGAGTTTTCCAGGGCAATGACGCAGATATCTGCCTTTACCAAACAGGTGATTGACAACAATGCGCCTGATATTACATCTATGCACCCCAAAGAATTGGGCAATATGCTCAGGTTGGGAGGAGCAATGAGAGATCTTGGTCCGGATATGATGCACCTCAACACAAAATTGCTGACCATGTCCGCGGTAGACTTTCTGGATATGTGGTTTGAAAGTGAGCGTATGAAGGCGCCAATGTCGGTTAGTGGCATCATCGGAACCTTTCAGGGGGTACGTTCTCCAGGTACGGCTTATGTTTTGCTTCATCACTACATGGGCGAATTGGACGGGGCATTCAGGTCCTGGGGATTCTCTAAAGGAGGAACCGGAGGGGTCAGCAAAGCATGTGCAAGGGCTGCAGAGAGCTTCGGTGCAGAAATAAGAACAGAAGCTCCTGTTTCAAGCATCAGGACTAAGAATGGGCGGGCCGTTGGGGTAGTGCTGGAAAATGGGGATGAGCTGGATGCGAATATTGTGGTTTCCAATGCTGACCCGCGGCGCACATTGATGGGCATGGTAGGTGAAGATCAACTTCCGGAAGATTATGTCACCCGGTTGAAAAGATACAAATTTAGAGGAAGCTCCGGAAAAGTGAACCTGGCGCTTGATGCATTGCCTAATTTTAAGTGTAGGCCAGGTGAAGGCCCGCATTTGGCGGGGGATATTACCATAGCCCCAAGCATTGATTACCTTGAAAAAGCTTATGATGAGGCTAAGTATGGGGCATACTCACAAAAGCCTTTTATTGATATGGTTATTCCATCACTGACAGATCCAAGTGTTGCACCCCCTGGCAAACACGTGATGTCCTGTTTTGTACAATACGCTCCGTATCATCTAAAGGAAGGAGCTGATAAATGGCCTGAACATCGTGAAGCTTTTGGAGATACAGTTATTGATACTTTGTCAGACTATATACCGAACTTAAAGGACATCATTCTCCATCGTCAGGTCTTGTCACCCTGGGACATAGAGCAAAAAGTTGGATTAACGGAGGGCAATATATTCCAGGGAGAATTATCACTGGAGCAACTGTTATTCCAGCGGCCTGTTCCAGGGTATGCGGACTATACAACACCTATTAAAGACCTCTGGCTCTGTGGGTCAGGTACCCATCCTGGAGGAGGAATCATCGGTTCCAGCGGGGAGTTATCTGCAAAGACCATTCTGGCTAAAAATGCTGTGTAGATAAGGCTTCTTAGATCTTCAATATGTTTACCATCAAACCTGTTGTAAAGTGCTGTACTTTTTGGTAATCCTTAGTTCACCTTGTGTGCTGCATTCATTGATGGTCAATTGGTTCTTGCAGTACCGAAAGAAACAAACTCAGTGTATCTGATGAGAACTTTGGCAATGTTTTCCACTCAGTGAGCGGTGTCTTGGCACTGAGTTTTAGGAATTGACTGGACCGGATGTGTTGGGTATGCTCCACATTAAGCAACTGATAATTGTCTGGTTCGTACTGATACTCCCAGGGCGTGTCTCCAACGCAGATGTATAGTTGCCTGTCAAGCAGAGAGTGGATATTCTTAATTAGGGTTTGCCTCCTTTCTTCCAAATGCGATCCTTGCAGGTGAAGCGTCGCGCTAAAGAAATTACCCCACCAAAACATGGTCCTGAACGCCAGGATATCGTGCTTTCCGAAAAGTGCTGGATAATCCAGTACAAAATAAGGGAGGTTCCTGTAGTATTCACCTTTCGATATTTTTCCTGAGTTCAGATTTAGATCTACGGGAAATACGAAATCACTTGTAGTGATCTGTGCTTTTAAAGATGACCGGGTGTCTTCCATTAATGAATTGATCTTAGACATTACCTCCACTTTGGCCAACAAGAAGCCTGGGTCACTGATCAATGAAACATCCTGGTTGCTTAAACTCATGGGCAGGCTATCGTGCTAAAGTCTGGGTTAAATTAATCGATCAAAGAGAAATATATGTTTAGGATGGTGTTGTAAGCAGCACAATCTTTTTAATTGCAGGTTTGGTTTTTTTGACAAGCTGTCGAGCTTCTGGTTATTAGTCCCTGAAAAGTTTTAAGAGGGCCTGTTTTCCATCAGCATTAACTTTTACCAGGTACATTCCCTGGGCGAGCGAAGCAATATTCAGTTCCACCTTTTGAAGTTCATGTCTCTCTTCTTCAAGCAACACCTTTCCCTGAAGGTCTATTACCTGCACAAGCGTTGTATTATAGGCCCTGCCAATGTCTATTACAAAATGTCCATTGGTTGGATTCGGGAAAGCAGTCAGTTCAGGGCCAATTGAATTTTCAAGCACTCCAACAGCAACGACATTTCTGCACAAAGAAGTATCCTTACAGCCATCAAGGACCAAAGCAACCTTATAGCTTCCGTTTACCGTTACCGTATATGATTGAAATATTGCGCCTCCGATAGGCAAGTTACCTTCACATACAATCCATTGGTAACTATCTGCTGCTGCCGCAAAGAGTATAGCGCCTGACTGAGTAACATTGGTATCTACGATAGTTATAGTCAGGTTTGAAGTAACTGTACTATCACACCCAGCTACGGATGTAAGGTTGCTGGTATGGACTGTTGCTGTAGTAGCCGTTGTTCCATCTGGGAAAGTGTAGGTGGCGCCGGCACACACAGTCACATCTTCCGTAGTTGTCACTGCATTACCTACACCAAGGTTTGTAAAGATGATACTGTCACAACCATCTGCAGTGGTCATATAGCTAGCTTGCACTGTGGCAGTTGAGCTCGTGGTGCCATCTGGAAATGTGTAAATACCACCATTGCAGATGCTTGTATTAATATTGGAGGTGATTGCTGGGTCTACAGTGAGGTTTGTCGTCACTATGCTGTCACACGCCTGGGGAGTAGTTAGGTAGCTAATATGCGTGATAGAGACAGTGGAAATTGCACCATCAGGGAACACATAGGTCACCCCACTGCAGGAATTGACATTTTCTGTGTAGGTTATTGGACTATCAATTGATAAGGTGGAGGTGATGATACTATCACAGCCAGCAATTGTAGATAAACTGCTGGTATGAGTAGTGGTTGTGGAAGATGTTGTGCCATCAGGGAATGTATGTGTGCTTCCACTACAAACAGACACACTTTCAGTCAGGTTATAGATAGGAGCCACAGTAAGTATTGTTGTAACTACGCTATCACAGCCCCCGATACTTGTCAATGTACTCATCTGCGTGGTACTTGTCGTTGAGGTGCTGTTATCCGGGAAAGTATAGGTTTGGCCTGGACAAATATTTGCAGAAACAGCTGTTGAATAAGATGAATCTTCAGTAAGGGTAGTGGTGATAGTACTGTCGCATCCATCAAAAGTTGTCAGGAAGCTGGTGTGAATGGTCGTTGATGATGAAGTATCACCGTCAGGGAATGTGTATTGTACCCCGCCACAGATACTTGCATTTTCACTTATGTTGTACACTGGCGTGACCCAAAGAGCAGTGGTTATAATACTATCGCACCCATTAACAGTTGTCAGTGTACTGGTCTGTGTAACACTTGTTGTTGAGGTACTCCCATCTGGAAATATGTACATTGTCCCATCACAGATATTGGTATTTATAGAGTCGGCATAAACGGAATTTACGACCACTTCAACAGTAGCACATGCCCCTGGAGTAATGCATCCTCCTTCACCTCTTACATAATAGGTGGTAGTAGTGGTAGGAGAGGCTGACACCGAGCTGCCTGTTCCAACCAATGGGCCTCCACAACTATCCCTGTACACTTGCCAATCTGTGGCACTGTTCAAATTTCCAGAGCTCGACAAGATGATTGATGCTCCACTGCAAATGCTGTCTGTCGATGATGTAACTACAAGAGAATTAGGTGCGATACACGGAACTGGAGGTGCAGTGCAAACTTCTAATCCCCATGTGTCTAAAGATCCACCATCGTTATTCACTATGTCGTCCACTGTAAGAATCCAGGTTCCATTTGGATCTTCGCCTATGAAAAAAGCTAAAGAATCCTCTGGCAGATAAATACCACCTCCTACAGGAGGACAGGGTAGTGCACCTGGCGTGGCCTGGTCGTCAAAATTAACATCAAAGTCATTTTGATTATTACAGATTTGATCAAACAAAACTACCTGAGTCCCTACTGGACTTTGCAAAGTAAAAACCAGATCGTTGATCCATGTGTGTTGGCCCGTGAGATTTACTACATTAACATCGGTTATATTATCGGTGAGGGGTATAACAAGGTCTGAAGTGATTGTTGATGTGCCTGATGAAGAAATACTTTTGGGCACATCTGTACTCATATATGTTACACACGTGTTTGTTTCAAAGCTAAAAGTTGAGGAAATCGGAGCGCTGCCACAAGAGTTGTACACATTTACCCTCCAATAATAGGTAGTGCTGGCGTTCAGAGCTGAGGAGGTGAAAGTATTACTGGTCAAACCGACTCCGTTATCCACCATTGTAGTGAAACCTACATCTGATGCTATATCAATGTCATACAAAACTCCTGTTCCTGAAACGGTCGTCCATGTAAATGTAGTAGGCACAGTAACACCCGTTGCACCGTCAGTTGGTGAAGTGAGTGTTGTTGCTCCTGGACTTGGATCAGAAATATCCAGCGTAACAAGTTGTGTTTTGGTTGCTGATGGTGCGGTGCCTGTGATCGTGATAGTGTATGATCCCGCCATGGCCCCAGTGATCCCTGAAACGGTCATTATTACTGGAGTGCCATCTGTAACTGCGGTTGCAGGCGAGAATCCAACAAGTGATCCGGCAGGCTCTCCAGTGGCAGAAAAGACTGTGGTTTCGTTGAACCCAAGAAACGTGTTATAAGAGAAATTATACACCGCAGAGCTTGGAGGGCAAACGGCATCCGTGGTATTTGAAAAATTCATGGCAAACTCTGAATCAAGAATAGTTATATCAGCATCATTGAGATCATAGAATATATTGTTTGCTCCCCTTACCATGATACGTCCCGTTGTGGTAGCTGCACCAGTAGGCACCGTTATAGTGGTTGAGCCATTATTTGGTACTCCTGTAACTATGGTAATAGGATAAGTATATCCACCATCAAGAGAAAGGAATATATCCACATCCGCAGTATTGACTGAACCGCCACTGGTATTGGCAACATCCCACGTTATAGTTTCAGTTGAACCTGAGTTCCACGTTACTGCCGATCCCTGAGAGGTTACCTCAAAAGGGCCTGCACTACCGATAACCGTTACCTGCATGAGATCATCATGCTCCTGAGCACCATTAACATCGTTATCGCGCACTACGTATGAGAATTCCATATCCCTACCTACAGTGGGCGTCATCTCCCAGGTAGGAGAAAGGTTCCCGGCGATTACATCACTCAACTGTGGCATGTATCGGTCGGTGGAAACGATTGGCAGCTTGGCCCTATACAAAGGCCCCTGGGTCCACGTACTTTGGGGCGATCCATTAGAAGAAGCTTGTTCTGGATCATTTTGAGACCAGTTATGTGTCAGTGACCCCAGTCCATCAGCATCTGTAGCTGACCCCTCTAACACAAAGGCTGTACCCTGGGGAATAGTGAAGTCCTGCCCTGCATCCGCAACAGGAGGGTTGTTGGATAGTGAAGTCTGGGCACCGCAAGTACTGTTGCCTGTCTGGATATTGGCTGTCATATCTCGGATATTCACATAATTAAAGTGTGCATCACTATTGTTCTGTACATTGGTGCCGCAGATACCAGCATATCCCATGATAGAACTTCCGCTGGCAGGTTCAACCTCCGTTTGTCCGCTGCCGCTTCGGCTACATGTGTTCATAGTGTGGTAACCACCGAACTGATGCCCCATCTCATGGGCTACATAGTCTATATCAAAAGGATCTCCAACCGGATTGGACCCTCCTGTGTAGCCACTGCCCTTCTGTCCAGAGGTGCAGACACAGGAGATGCAGCCGGCATTTCCTCCACCCGCTGTATTGAAATTGTGGCCAATGTCGTAGTTGGCATTCCCTATTTTGCTGTCAATCTCGGTCTGCGTAGTATTGTTCCACTCAGTTGTCCAGGGGTCAGAGTTGGTACTGCCCCAATACATAATGAGGTCATTATTACTAACAATCTGCATATTCACTGACAGATCAACCTCATAAACACCATTTACCCGATTCATTGTAACTGCCATTGCAGCCTGTATATCAGCCAATTCTGTTCCCGTGTTAGCGAAAAAATTACCGTATTCTGCAGTACAGGAGAGTGCCAACCTGAATGTCCTAAAGATCTGGTCATTAGCAGATTTGGATTTAATGCCACCGGAAATACTTTTGTTGAGTGATGTTGGCGTACCTGGAATACCCATCAGGCATTGCCATGTGGTTGGGTCCTTTGTAACACCATTCCGATCATAAACAATGTAGAACTTCTTGTCCTTTGTATAGGGGTCAATGTAAGTAGTGCTCCTGCGCCCGGACAAAGTAAAAGTGTGTAAGCCAAACTGCGTGACAGATAAGCGCATGTAAGCGGTAGGGTCCGCAATTCCCTGGGCAACATAGGTTTTTATCATTGGGTATTGGGCGGCCAGATCAGGTGCCAGAATCGGCGACTCATATACCTCATAAGGTTCAAGTACTCCTGCCGAGTTGGGAAATGTAAGAATGATGGGCTTGATGGTGTTTTGTCCGCGCAGAGGGGCATTAACAAGTTGGCTCTTGAGACTTTTTAGATCTAACTCATAAAGCAGATACGAAGAAGGGTAAATATGTCGGTCAATTTTTTGGTAATTCTGTAATGCTATATTAGTTACAGGTTTCCAAAGTGTATTAGTGTTAAGAACCTGTTGAGACCACACGGGGAGTGTCATCCAGCACAGCACTGATAGAAGATAGATTCTCGGAGATAAAGAAATCATAATGATAGTCCTTAATTATTGGGTTATATTAAACGGTATTACATGTCCTAAAGTTAGGAAATTTATGTCGCAAATTGGTTTTTGTCAATGAGATTATCGAGTCTAAATCCTGGTCTAATTTGTAATATTTCCTAATTCTTATATCGGGCTTATTCTTTGCATAAACCCCTTTCTGTATGATCTGCCAATCTTAATAAATTGGTCGTTAACAACAACCGTATTGCCGTCGATGCTGTCTATTTTGTCAATACGCACTACATAGGAACGGTGTACCCGTACAAAATCCTTCTTGGGCAACTTATTCAGAATACTGCTCAAAGATGAGTTAACCATGTACTTGGAATCAGCCGTGCGAATCAAAACATAATCTACTGCAGCTTCGATAAGAAGTACGTCTGTCAATTTTATTTTCTCTAAAACAGAATTTGCTTTGACAAATATTTCATTCGCAGCTGACCTAGTATGATTGAAGTTGCCAGGTTGGTTCCTGGCTTTGCTTATTGCTTTAAGGAACCTTGAATACGAGACTGGTTTAAGTAAATAGTCTGTGACATCATATTCAAACGCCTCTAAGGCGTGCTGCTCTTTAGAAGTGATGAGGATAATCTGAGCGTTTACATCTACATGTCTAAGAAATTCCAGACCACTCATTATTGGCATAGCAATATCCAGAAGAATCAGGTCAATAGCGATCTCGTTCAGGATGTTTGCGGCTTTCACAGCGCTCTCACACGAACCAGATAGGGTTAAGGAGTGTGTCTCTCTAACAAACCCAGCTATGAGTTCTCTTTGAACCTTGTCGTCATCTACAATTAAACACCTCATAAAACACAGTCTATTGGGTTCTTTTATTCACTCACAGACAACATTAAGCTGTTTACAGAAGCAATTTAAGGAATAATAGAAAAACATGCTCTTAAAATGCAGTAATAACGTACTATTAGTCAACGAATGTTTATTTGCGTTATGAAAGTAGCAGCAGAACTTAATCACGCTCCAATAATCAGGACAAAAAACCAACCACTAATTTATCTGGTGGATGATGATCCTGTGTTTTTAACGCTTATTCAAAGTGAGCTTAGCAGCATGGCGAAAGTAAGGACCAGAGCATTTTCTTCAGGAGAATCCTGTTTAAAGGAGATGCACGAGAACCCTTCCATGGTAGTACTTGACTACGAACTAGCTAGTGAAAACCCCGATAATATGAACGGAGTTGAAGTGCTAAGGAGGATCAAGCAAACACATCCTGAAACGGAGGTGGTTATGCTTTCCGGGTGGGATGATGTCAATATAGCAGTTTCGTCTATGAAGTTTGGTGCCTACGATTATGTAATCAAGAACGAAAGTTCACTCATCAATATTAAGAATAAAACAAAAAACGTATTTAAAAAGTTTCAGATCCTTGAGAAATTAGCGCAAGAGAAGGTGTACAAATACTATGCGATAGGCCTGATTTTTCTAATAGGGACGTTTATAATTGCACTTCAATGGCTGGTAAAACCTTAAGATTGTAGATGAAGCCATTATGTACCAACTTGAACCTTCTATTCAAATAAGCTATTATGAAAATTCTCATAGTTGAAGATGACCAAATTATGTCCGATAATCTGGTTGCTTTACTCGAACCAGAAGGATACGAAGTTGTGGTGGCCATTGATGGGGCTGATGCCTTGAAAGTGATCATTGATACGCAACCAACCCTGATTATTACCGATATCATGATGCCCAATATATCAGGGCTGGAATTACTGAACATCTACAAGGGTCAACTGTTTCAGGAAACACCGGTAGTGGTTATCTCTGCAATGGATAGTTATGATGTTCAATACTTCTCTATAGCGGTAGGTGCCGCTGCCTATTTTGTTAAGCCTTACTCAGGTAATGAGATAGTTCAAACGGTAAATAACTTATTGGTTAAAACTGCAGAACCATAAATGCTAATTGACGTACAATAAGTAATCAATCAGGAAAAACGTGATACTATCGAAGCGAAACACCTGGCACTAACCCTAATTAGCTACATAAACGTCTTTTTTACTGAAGACGGGATATCACCATTGGGTGGTTGAATCATAAGAATGGGGGGGTGAAAGCCTGCTTAGCGTTTCTGAATAGACAGAGGGTTGTGTTGTAGAGGTTTGTTAATGATTGGGTGCAATAAACACACATTGTGGTTATGGAGTTGTTTCGTACACTTGGAACTGGATTAGAGATAATAGTGTTTATGAGGATTCCATTAGAAGATGAACAGATATTGCCATGAAGCAACAAAATAAAAATAGTGTTGAAGACCGGATGCAGGATCAGTTAATCAAGGAACTCACTGAGACAAACCGCAAATTACAGAAGGAAATAAAAAATGCCCTGGCGGCAGCCAAGGCGAAGTCTCGTTTCCTGGCAAATATGAGCCATGAGATAAGGACACCCATGAATGGTATAGTGGGGCTCACTCATCTGTTACTGGGTACAGAGCTCACGAAGAAACAGCGCGAGTATCTGAACGCAATGGTTACCTCTTCCGACACCTTGTCGGTGATAGTGGACGATATTCTGGATATATCAAAACTAGAAGCGGGTAAACTCAAGATAGAAAAACGAAGTTTTGACCTCACCGCTACCATAGCAAATGTGTTGGAAATATTCAGCGGGAAAGCAGCTGAAAAGGGTTTGAATTTACATCTTGAAATTGCACGAAGCCTCCCACCAACGATAATAGGTGATGCTGCACGACTCAACCAGATATTGTACAATCTTATTGGTAACGCCATAAAGTTCACAAAGGAGGGTGAGGTAAAACTTGAGGTGAAGGTAAAGACCGAGAATGATGCCAATGTTGATGTTGAATTTCGGGTGCAGGATACGGGCATAGGCATAGTAAAATCTAAGTTGGAATATATCTTTAAAGCCTTTGCCCAGGCCAAGAGTACAACTTCAAGGAAGTATGGGGGGACAGGATTGGGGTTGACCATTGTGAAGCGGTTGGTTGAATTGCAAGGTGGTAGTATCTCCATAAAAAGTGAGCCTGGAAAGGGGACAGAGTTCATTCTGCTTATTCCCTACCAGAAAGACAAGAACCCAAGCAAAGAAAATGAGTCAATACCTAGAACAGTATCGGGAGGTATGAATGGACAATCCCTGGAGCGTCTTAAAGGGTTAAAAGTTCTTTTGGCTGAGGATAATCCGGTGAATCAATTGGTCACCAAAGATTTGCTTCATAGTGTAGGCGTGGAGGTTGTTTTGGGAGATAATGGAGTTGAGGCTATTAGAGCCCTTGAAGCGGCTGATTTTGATGTGGTATTGATGGATATACAGATGCCGGTAATGGATGGTTACAAGGCAATGACTCATATCCGGACAGAGATGGCCTGGAGCAAGCGTACGATTCCAATATTGGCCTTGACCGCCCACGCTACTGAAGGTGAGATGGAGAAGTGCACAGAGGGTGGTGCCAATGACTATTTATCTAAGCCGTTTAATCCCCAGGACCTATATACCAAGATCGCTGAATTGGCGGGCAAATCTGCGATACCTAAAAGCAGTACTAATTCTCAAGATACAGATACTGATAAACAGCCTGATAGAGTTGTAGATATTGAAGTGCTGCGAGACTTTACTGGAGGCAGGGTCACTTTGATGATAAATACGATCAATATATTAAAGGAGCAACTGCCAAAGAATGTGAAGATAATGCAAGATTCGGCAAACAATCAAGACTGGGAAAGGATGAGAAGCCTGGCCCACAAAACAAAGCCAAATATGTTGCTGGTAGGTGCAAAAAACCTAAAAGATATAATTCAGCAGATTGAGCGGAATTCAAAAGATCGTGTAAATCTGGATAAAATTTCCAAAATGGTGAATCAGGTTGCCAACTCATTGCCTCAAATCCTCGAAGAGTTGGATGAAGCCCGTGAAAGCTTGGAATCTGAGCTAAGTAGTATAGACAGTTGAAAATCGTTTAAGAATCAACTTCAGTTACTGGTATATTCTGGGTATTTCAAATCCTGTAAGAGGGTAGAGGTGCTATTATCAATTGGCAAAATAATACCAATATGGACCCCATTGCTCCGTAAATATACAGTGTGGATCATCTTGCCAGGCGCCTGGCATTCATTTACTGGGATGAATGTGGTAGATTATTGGGCGTATAGAGCATAAGCTACTGGTATACAGCTAATAACCAGTAGTCATTTGAATGGTTTCTTGATAAAGCACAAGGACAGGTCTACTATTAACTGGTGAACTTCAATTCACTGCCAATCCCCCAGAGAGCAATAATAGATAGCAATGACACAGACTTATGGCTTATTCTTGCTTAACAGCTGATCAGGCAGCAGTTAGTTCTGTTTCTATGCCTTGCTTGCCTTTGACACCTTCGCCTTTTCCAGTTTAGTTATAGCCGCTGATAGCTTCTTATTCTCCTCTTCAAGTTTCTGGACAAGTGCTTCATGAATGTTCAATTCCTTATGTAGCTGGTTGACTTCTTCACTTAACTTGCCGTTGTCATTCTGTGATTTATTCAAGGCCAAGGTAAGCTCTGCTTTCTTATTGTTAACATTGGAAATAGTTCCCTCATGTTGTTTGCAGGTTTCTTTTAAGGCAACAATTTCTCCAAGAGATTTGGTTATGGCCTCTGTCAGGCTCTGTATAGTATCTATTTGTATGCTCATGGTGTGTGGTTTAGTTTTGGATAATGAGTGTGTCGCCTACTTCAATATGATGTGGGTTATCGACTTCATTGTGCCCGGCAATGTGATCGTGCTTAAATCCGTGGCCGTGATACAATTCTGATATGCTCCACAATGATTCACCGACTGCGACTATATGCAATTTGTGAGTGCCGTCATTGTCTTCCATTATCAGGTCATGTGCCGAACTTTCAATAGTAGCATGGAGCTCGGTAAGTTGTTTGCTCAGCTTAGCTATCTCCTCGTCCTTCGCAGTAAGTGCCCCTTTCAGTATTTCTACCTCATCAGCTGCTAAATTATCAGGAAGGGTAGCATCTTCGAAGACAGCAGCAGCATCTGCCTTGCCTTCATAGTAGGTAAATGCCCATCCAACCAGTATCAGCAACATCAATATAGCAAGAAAAGAGGTGGCTTTTCGAAGGCTAGATCTCTCTTTCGACACATCTGTTATAAGAGCAAATGTGGTTAGGTCGGATTCGCATTCAGGACATTCGGTGGCAGTATCTTCAATCTTTGCAGATTTGCAAATGGGACAATTCATGGTTTTCGCGGTGTTATTAGGTTTTTCTAAATATAATGATATTCCCATGAAAAGCAAGGAGTTAAAACATCAAAAGAACTCATGCACGTCTAAAAGCTGTTCTTTTCCTGTTTTGCCTATCATACTGTCTGGATTTGGTGCCGGGTTAAACCTGCCTGGATATGCTGAACCAGAGAGAAAAGGGTAGGGGAGACAATAAAGCAGAAAGTGTAAGCAGATCGGCTAAGGTGCTCCACTTTCTTTCTGTGCAAGCAACTTTTTTTGATATCTGGATTGTACTACATCAGTAAGCACCAGCACCGCAATGATAAAGTAAAATGTCGCTTTACTCATTGGAGTAATGGGGTTGCCCATAAAACTAATATGCGCAAGGTGGCCACCCTCTGAAAGCAGCATAATGCCAACCACGAACAGAATGAACAGTCCCAATACTTCATATAGTCTGTTTTTCTCCAGAAAGGCTGAGACCGTTTCCGATAATTTGATCATAAGCAGTCCTCCAATAATTATTGCCAGCGTCATAACCGGCAATACATCAGTCAAAGCCATAGCACTTAATATGGAATCAAATGAAAAGACAACGTTCATTATCACGATCAATGTAATAATCTGTTTGGTTGAAGCAGCTTTTCTTTTGCTCTTTTCATGTTCGTCCAATTTTATCATATGCCAGATCTCCTTCATGGCCGTGTACATGATAAAAACACCCCCAAGCAAAACGATTAAACTGTGGATATTAAATTGGCTTTCTACCAAGCCGTTGATGTTAATGCCAAAAATCGGGTTCTGGAAATAGTCGATCACTGTTACCAGAAGGAACAGTAGTGCAATACGAAGAAAAATGGCAATTCCAATCCCTAACTTTCTCACCTTTGCTTGATCATTGGTAGGGGCACGCTTAGATTCTAAAGAGATGTACAGTAAATTATCGAAGCCAAGCACAGCCTGAAGCAATGTGAGTAATCCCAATGTTATCAGGTTAGGTAATGTCAGAAGGTCCGTCATGTGAATGGGTTTGAATTACGCATATGAACTTAGAGCGCTCTATAAGGAACACCCTGTAAAGTAACGAAATATTGGCGATGTACTGAATAAACCCTAGTCCGTCACAACTACCTTGTCCATGACATCTCCTTGCTGAATCTGGTTGATCACATCAGTGCCGTCACAGATGCGTCCGAAACAGGTATGCACACCATCAAGGTGAGCAGTATTGTTTCTGCTGTGACAAATAAAGAACTGAGATCCACCAGTATTTAGCCCAGCATGAGCCATAGAAAGCACCCCAGTATCGTGAAATTGATTCTTTCCATCAGTCTCACAATCAATAGCGTATCCAGGCCCCCCGGTTCCATCCCCTTTTGGACAGCCGCCCTGGATTACAAAATCATCAAGTACCCTGTGAAAGGTCAATCCGTCGTAAAAACCTTTTTTAGCGAGGTCAGTAAAATTTTTGACAGCATTTGGTGCATCTTCTTCGAAGAACTCCAGTTTCATTACTCCTTTCGCGGTGTGTATCTCAGCATTCATAGTCTGTTGTTATTGGTTATTGCAGAATGCGAATATAAAAATAATGGGAAAGACAATGTCAATGCTCTATCATTTATTGGAGAGCAGTACATTGGAGATAAACAACAAAATTTTCTTTTCTAAAAAAGAGCTATCTTCGGTATGGACTTCTAAGCTATATAACTGTATAAATAAATCGTTCATGGCAAGCATTGACCACATGTTTCACATTGATGCTCCTATAGAAAAGGTCTTCAGGGCTATTACTAGCATAGAAGGGCTTCGAAACTGGTGGACCACTGGAGCTGCCGGTGAAACAGAGGTAGGGGGTACCATTACTTTTCCCTTTACTGATGAAGCACGGTGTGTGATGAATGTTCATAGCAAGGAGAACAACAAGACGTTGACCTGGAAATGTGTTGAGGGGCCTGATGATTGGATTGGTACGGAATTGGGTTTTGAGCTGGCTCCTGTTTCAGGAAAGATCAGAGTGCGTTTCACGCACAGTGGCTGGAAACAGCAAAATGATTTCTTCGCCAATTGCAACTTCTCCTGGGGCAAGTACCTTCAAAGCCTTCGACAGTTATGTGAAATTGGGAAAGGTGCACCTTTTGTAGATTAAGTCACTGCAATATTTGGTGTGAAGAAATAATGCCAAGAAACTGAACACATGAGAAATGTATATATAGGCTTATTGGTGGGGTTGATAGCATTAGCCAGCGGCTGCACTGCACAGGAGGCAATATATGAAGATGTGACCAAAGAACGTTTTGCGGAGCTATTAAGAAGAGGGGATGGGCTGCTCATTGATCTGCGTACACCCAAAGAATATCAGGAGGGTCACATTGACGGCTCTGTGAACATCGATTTTTTTGCTGATAATTTCGAAGATGAGATAGCCAAGCTTGACAAACAGAAGACGGTATATGTTTACTGTGCGAGCGGTGGAAGAAGTGGAGAGACTCTCAAGCTGATGAAGAAAACGGGTTTCACGACTGTCTATCATCTACCTGTTGGCTATGATGGATGGAGTGGTGAATAACCAGTCCATATGGCAATATCACTCATTCCTTAAAATTGCGAATTCGTCAATTTTATATCTGGGGACATCAATTGGCACATGATTTGGATTGCGCAGTGTAAATAAAAACACGCGTTATGAAAAAGTTACTACTCTCAATCACCGTACTTATTGCAACAATTAGCATCGGACATGCTTTGCACTGCACAGAACCCGTGACATCGGTGACTTTCAGGCATAAGTTTAATTACATCCTGGCTATGCGCAGTGACCAGCATCGACTGGAAAGCGCCAGGGCGTTTGTGGCTGCTAATTGTTTGCTGAGCCGGCAGGTAAAGCAGATGGCAACATTATTTCATGATGATCGGACGAGGATCAAGTTCGCCAAAGCCGCATATATCACAACATACGATAAGCGTAATTTTTATGATGTGTATGATGCCTTTAAGCATTTCTCAAATGCATTTCGTCTGCACGATTTTGTACTGGCACAGAGAGCGAAACGCCAGGAACTGGCCAATAACCCTCGGCCTCTGGTCACCACACATGAATTTCCGGATTACAATTATCCATCTATTCTGAATTATAACGAGGAGCAATATTGTGACTATCCTGTTGGAGATAAGCATTTTTACACCCTTGTTGGCAGAATAATACGTGAGCGGAATGACGTTGACAGGATCAGGATTGCTTCGAGGTATGCGGAATCAAATTGTCTGACGGTAGCACAGGTAATGAAGATTGGATCGATGATAGAAACGGATGGAAACCGATTTGTCTTTCTAAAAACAGTGTTCGGGAACGTGTATGACGTGATGCACTACGGTTATTGTGATCAACTATTCAGGTCAGAAGAATACCACGAGATGTTTTCCCTGTTTCTCAGTGGAGGTGAAAGTGCGCCCATCACTGATTCGCAATCGCCACCCTGTGGTATCTCTCCGGAACAGTTTGAGGAAATAAAGCAATATATTGCTGCTCAGACCTTTAATAATACGAGGGTATCTGTGGGCAAACAGGTTATCCAGGCCAAAGGCTGTTTTACTGCACGCGAGATCGCTGAACTTGTATTGTTGTTTGCCTTTGAGGATGGAAGGCTTGAAATTGCCAGGTTTTCCTATGATTTCTGTGTGGATCCTGCCAATTACTTCCTCGTCAACAACTCTTTCACCTTCGATTCAAGTGTGGAAGACTTAACAAAATACGTGGCTTCTAGGCAATAAGTGAGTTGATAAAAGCCTCAGCCATCAAAGATCTTATTTGTTTAGCTGAGCTTTTGCCAAATTTCGAATATTAGCTGATGTTTTATCGGGACCGTCATGGCTCCATCCAGGAGAGTTGAATATGTACCTGAGTTTATCTGATAAGTGCGCAGCCCTCGAAATATCATTCCACAGGTCGATGTAGCCAAGTGCCTGAAATTTTAGCGGGTTGAAGGTGTTTATGTTACTCGTGATGCCGTACACACAGGGTTCCTCATCCAACTCTTCCTGAAAAGTCCCAAACATCCGATCCCAGATAATCAGTATTCCTGCATGATTTCGATCAAGATAGATGGCATTGGAAGAGTGGTGTACCCGATGATGAGATGGCGTGTTCAAGAACCACTCTATGGGGCCCACCTTCCGAATAAGTTGGGTGTGTGGCCAGAACTGATAAATCACGTTAAAGGACTGGAAAAGCAATACATGTAGTGGGTCAAACCCGATCAACGGCAACCATAACCAGAAAATATATTTGTAACACACCTCAACCCAGCTCTGACGAATAGCCACAGAGTAGTTCATTTTTTGGGATGAGTGGTGGTTGACATGAGCAGCCCACAATACCCTTATCTCATGGCTCAATCTATGGTGCCAATAAAATGTGAAATCTTCGGCAAAAAACAGCAGCACCCAATACCACCACATGGCTATGTCAAAATCAAATAACCTGAAATGATATACCCCAACCATAACAAGGAATGCACCGGTCTTAGTGACCGAGCCAATCAGTACCACTCCGATAGTGGTACCGAAGCTGGCCGCAGAATCCCTGAATTCATAGAGCTCATGTTTTCGTTGGATACTGATCACTACTTCAGTAAAAATAATCAACGCAAATATTGGCCCTGCCAATACAATGGGATCATCGTAAAACTCTGCGGGTATGGTATCCAGCAATACACTAAGTTTCTCAAACATTGGAGTTCTATAATATGTGCAAAGATATATCTTCAATGAACAACATCCTTTAGCCCAATTATTCAGACTAGGGCTGTCCTAATATAGATTTTGGAAATACAATTACCCCACCTCTCTGTTCAAATAATAGTAAATTTGGAAGGTTGTTTATCCGGAGGATATGGGAATCTATAATACAGTGTAACAAATGTATTGATACATTGAATATTTGTTGGTTTGAGTAAGAAAAACAGGATCATATTAGCAGTAATAGCGTTGGTGCTAATCCTTTTTTATGTGTTCAGTGGTTCCAAATCAGAGGAATCTGCTGCGGTATCTGTACAGGTTGAGAGAGGTTTGTTTGAGGTGCTTGTGTATACTACTGGGGAACTTGAAGCTAAGAATTCGGTTGATATAAAAGGGCCTTCTGGATTGCGCAGTGCAGGGATTTGGCGGGTACGCATTACTGACCTCATTCCTGAGGGTACCAGAGTAAAAAAGGGGGATTATATTGCAGCACTTGATAAATCTGAACTTTCTGATAAGATCAGTAATGCAGTCAGCAATCTGACTAAGTCAGAATCCCAATACACACAAACGAAGATTGACACTACTTTAGATTTAAGGGCGGTTCGGGAGGAGATTATCAATCTTGGATACGATTTACAGGAAAACCAAATTACCTTGAATCAATCTCAATATGAGCCCCCAGCCCTTATTAGACAGGCGGAGATTAACCTCGAAAAAGCAGTTAGAGCATTAGGTGAGAAAAAAGAGAGCTATACCATCAAGATCAGGCAGGCTCAGGCTAAGATGCAGGAAGCTGCAGCAAACTTGGGGAAAGATGTCAGGCAACATGAAATGCTTACGAAGCTTGCCGAGGGTTTCAATATTATGGCTCCCGAGGATGGAATGGTAATATATGAGCGTGAATGGAATGGAAAAAAAAAGACTACAGGCTCGGAAGTAGGCGCCTGGGATCCGACGGTGGCTACGCTTCCAGATCTCTCTAAAATGATCTCTAAAACATATGTTAATGAAGTGGATATCAGGAAGATTAGAGTAGAGCAAAAGGTGAATATGTCGCTTGATGCATTTCCTGACAAAAAGTTAACCGGTGTTATTATTGAAGTTGCTAATGTGGGTGAGAACCTCCCTAATACTGACTCAAAGGTATTTGAGGTGAGAATTGAAATGAACGAGATGGATTCTACCATCCGTCCGGGAATGACCACAGGAAACAACATTATAGCTAATAGTAAAGAAGATGCCTTGTTTATCCCTTTGGAAGCAGTTCATAACCAGAAAGACACTTTGATTTATGTGTACAAGAAGTCACGTTGGGGTCTTTCAAAAAAGGAGATAAAGATAGGAGAGCGCAACGATAATCATGTAATAGTAATGTCTGGGCTTGAAGAAGGCGATGAGGTGCTGCTATCGACTCCTGAAGAAAGTGAAGATATGACGATTGATTTACTGAGTGAACTTCCACTATAGAACGCCTGCTTGTGTATACAAGATACATGTTCAATATTCAACTGGCGCTCGAGGCGATACAGACCAATATATCCAGGTCCTTACTCACCGCCCTGGGAGTAATATTTGGTGTGGCAGCTGTAATTGCGATGTTGGCAGTAATTAAAGGTACGGAACAAGAGATACTGGAACAGATCAAATTGGTTGGAGTTAACAATATTGTAATTACCCCTATAGTCAAACAATCAGAAGGCCTGGTGTTGGAAGAGACAGAAGGGCAGGCTGATAAGTATTCTCCTGGGTTATCACTTCAGGATGTCAAGAGCATTAGGTCTGTACTGCCGACGGTAGCAAATATTAGCCCCGAGATAATCATCGAAACAAACATTGTGCGGAGCGGTTACCGTCATTCAGGTAAACTGGTAGGAGTAGAACCAGGATTCTTTCAAATTTCCAACTTTGAGATAGAGAAAGGAAGGATGTTCAACGAACAGCAATTGAAGGGGGGGGAGCAGGTTTGTATCATTGGAGCAAGAGTTGCTACGAAATTTTTTAGTGATGATGATCCTCTTGGTAAATACATAAAATGTGGACCAATTTGGCTTAAGGTTGTGGGAGTCTTAAAGAACAAGGGAATTTCAGATGCAGCAATTGCCAATCTTGGAATAAGGGATTTTAATCTGGATGTATTCGCTCCAATTAAGACAATATTGATTAGGTACAAAAACCGGTCATTGATCAATGAAGGATCTATTGGTGGGGGTGGAGGTATGTTTTTCTTTGACGATGAAGAGGATTCGGAGCTATCTGCCGAAGACAGGAATTATCACCAAATTGATCGCCTGGTTGTATCAGTAGAAGAAACGAATATGTTGATTGTGTCTGCTCAGATTATTAAGCGACTCCTGGAACGCAGACACAATGGAGTAGTAGATTTTGAAATTGTGATTCCAGAAGAACAACTGAAACAGCAACAGGAGACCAAGGATACATTCAATATGATGCTTGGTGCTATTGCAAGTATTTCTCTACTGATTGGTGGTATTGGGATTATGAACATCATGTTGGCATCTGTGCTGGAACGGATTAAGGAAATAGGAATCAGATTGTCCATCGGGGCCAGGAAAGTGGATATTACCCAGCAATTTCTTTTTGAAGCAATTCTTATATCTGTTTCTGGTGGACTTATAGGCATTCTAATAGGTGTCATGGTAGCTGCTATGCTTGACCGTATTCTAGAAATTGAGACTATTGTTTCAGGAATGTCAGTCGTGATTTCTTTTGTAGTAGCAGCAGGAATAGGGTTAATTTTCGGTATTCTACCTGCTAGAAGAGCTGCAGATCATGATCCTGTTGTATCATTACGTCATGAATAAAATGAGAGTTCCATACAGAGAATCACTTTTAACAGGGCTCGCTATATTTATGTTGGTAGCGCACTCTTACGGGCAGGAGACTGCATTGGTCCTTACCCTTAGTGATGCCATTGGGCGGGCACAAGCTAATTCTCCTAAAATTGTTGAAGCTGAAACAATACTAGAAAATCAATATTGGCAATATCAGACCTTCAGGTCAAATTACCGTCCACAGATAAGATTAGCCGGACAACTCCCTAATTTCAACAGGACTATTGCACCTATTACCCAGAATGACGGATCAGAGGCTTTCAAGCCTAGATCATATTCCAATTCATCTTTAAACCTGGGGATGAGCCAGAAAATAGGGCTTACTGGTGGCGAGATATCCATTGGTTCTCAGATAGGCCGTATAGACCAGTTTACAGATACTAGCACTGTCTCATATTTGGCCAGTCCAGCAGTGATTACTTACCAGCAGCCGCTATTTGCGTTTAACCCTTATAAGTGGGATAAGGAAATTGAGCCCCTTAGATATGAGTCCTCCAAGAGGCAATATTTGGAAAATAAAGAAAATGTATCTCTAGACGCTACCATACTCTTTTTTGAACTATTGTTGGCACAGGAGTCCAGTAAGATTTCCCAGTTGAATGTGCATAATAGCGACACTATCTACCAAATTGCTAAAGGGCGCTATCAGTTGGGTAAGATCGCCGAGAGCGGATTGTTGCAGATGGAGCTGAGCCTGATGAACGCCAAAAGGGACCTGGCTCTGGCAGAAATGGATATGGACCTCAGCTCACTGGAACTTGCTATGTTCCTTGGATTGACCGGGAAAGAGGTGATTAGCGTGGCAATCCCTGATGAGCTACCAGAATTTATAGTGGATGAAGATGATGCACTTAATCAGGCAACTGCCAATTCCTCACGGACACTGAATTTTGAGATCAGAAGGCTAGAAGGGCATCGGTTAATAGGACAGGCAAAAGGTGAAAGCGGAATTAATGCCAATCTGTTCACTTCATATGGTGTTACTAACAGTACGATGGTATTTGATGAGCTTTACACCGATCCTATTGACAAACAACTCATATTACTGGGCTTTGATATCCCAATAATAGACTGGGGTAGATCCAAGGCACAGATAAGAACTGCAGAAGCGAACAAAAAACTTATAGATGTAATGGTGTTGCAAGATGAACAGAGCTTTAAGCAGGAGATTTATCTGACTGTTCGGAGGTTCAATATTTACAGACAGAATTTATTCATTGCTGAAAAGGCGGACCAAATTGCGCAAAAACGGTACGCTGTTACCTTCAGTAGATATATGATTGGCAAGGTAGTTACACTTGATCTCAAAGATGCGCAAGAGGAAAAGGATTTGTCCAGGAGAGCTTATATCAGGGCTCTTGCTGATGCCTGGAATAGCTATTATGAGCTCCGCCTAAAAACCCTATATGACTTTGATAAGAAGAAATTGATTGAAGAATAATGAGGAGCAATTTGAAAAGTCTTCTCTACCTGACTTTTGTCTTATTTCTGGCAAATTGCGGTACGACTAATAGTCACGATCAATATCTCATAGAAATCAACAATGTAACGAAAAACTCATGTGCCACTGGCTATGAGTATAAGTTTTCCACTTTGGGCAACAATGTATCTATTGTTTGTAGCAATATCTATGCTGATCCAATAGTCTATACAGCTGCATTAAGCGATCTGTACTTTTCATGGAACACCTTAAATGTAAGTGATGAGGAAGGACCTGATCATGAAATCATTATTGCCTGTTCTCAACTTGGGGATAGCTGTCTGCAAAGTGAGTCTGGTGGGATGTCAAGGATTACGATTGAGATTAAGGGTGAGGAGGGAACTCAGCGCTTATTGAGTAATTTGAGCTACCTGAAAAACCTAAATGAATGACATGCGAACTGGGACTATCAATATAGTCTTGATTTTATCCTTTATGTGGTACACGGGGGTATCATGCAGGAAGGTGGAATCTGGGAATGATCCAAATTTTGAAATCGTTAGCAATTCTGACAAGGGGTTTAAGCACTTTAAGAAGAAAGTTGAGGTATTTGAGATACCTATTTATGCCGCCTATAAAGTAAATGATGAACGATTATTACACGCTGCAAATATTCTCGCACAATACCTGGACAATGACGAGGATGGGGTAGTGGATGATGCCAATATTTACAATGCCCTGCTCTGCGCACATGCCCATTTGATCTTTTGGAACAAGGAGTCAGATATCAGAAAGGCCAGACATCCTTCCGAAAGTGCTGTCGGACAGGACCTTGGGAATGATGAAACACAGCCAAGTTGGCATAGTAATGGGCATTCGGGAGCATTCGATGCGGCACTGGAAGAGGTGTTTCATCTGATTACACATGCAGGTTACGCGATAGCTTACCCAACTGCATTTGGAGAATACGCCGGAACTGAGCTGTGTAATGCGATGGACGTTGCACGGGGAGGGCAATTTGTCAGTGTGCCAGGTACGTACCCAGGTGGAGCATGGTATACTTACGATGACGAAACATGTGAATATGGATGTATGGCTACAGAATATATTTATTGGGCGATGACTTCGATACTTGGTGCGCAGGCAAATAGATTGGATGAAATCCAGTCTGAATGGGGGCTGAATACAAGAACCCTGGTAGAAACCGGTGATGCCGCTATTTATTCGCTTCTGACAAATCCAATCTATAAATTTCCCATAGTGCTGCCAGATGGGAGTTATAAGCACTAAAGACAGTTAGCGTGAGTAAGCGGTGAGGACGTTGCAATTTGGCCCAGTAAAGAAGAAAAACATATTCTCAAGCTGGCATGTCTTCAAATACAAGAACTTAATCTGGTTATTTTTATCGTTTTTGTAGTACTGCTCTTGTAATCCTGTCATATGCAGCTTGTACGCTTGAATTCCTCCACCTTGTAGGTCAAAGACTGAAACTACTCAATTGCACAATTTTTGAGGCAACCAATTGGTTTTTTATTCAACAAACCTGCAATTCGTTATACAGGTCCAAAACGCTTAATACAGGAAATAATGGAAAGAACAAGGCAAGACTGTCCACTTGAAGGCAAATCGTTGGCATTGATAATATTGCTTTTAGTGGAAGAATATGGATGGAAAGAATTGAGTCAGTTAACAAGGGTAGCTATCTTTGAAAAACAACCAAATTTCATAACCAGCATTAAATATTTAAAGAAAACACCTTCTGCAAGGAAGAAGGTAGAGGGGTTGTACCTTAGTATAATCGGAGCTCATTCTTTAAAAAACCAATCTTAAGGAGATGCGTACCGTATATCCTTAAGATATGCTAGGTGATCATGCGCTCCAGCGCATTCCCCACAATGTAAGCCAGTGCAGCAGCAGCCGTACCAAGTAATAGTGTTTCCAAGATGCTCATCAGCCTGCTGCTGTTGGTTACGTAGCTTTTTAATGCGCCGATTCCAATAAAGGCCAGAGAAGTAAGGGCAGAGGAGATGTAAAAGAGGTTCACCTCCATGGAAGAGAAATAATCCACTACAAATATTAAGAGGGGCACAAAGCCTACCAACAGAAATGAAATAAATGTGACGGCACCCATTGTAACCGGAGATTTACTTGTGGGAATCATTTCTAACTCCTCTTTCATCATAGTATCTACCCATCGGTCTTTATTCTCCGTAATCTTAGCGACCACCTGCTCGAGCAGCTCTCCTTCAAAACCCTTGGCAAGATAGATGTCTCTTACCTCCTGAATCTCAACATCTCTAAGGTTATCAATCTCCCAATATTCAATTTGTTTGTGCTTCTCATAATTTTGCAGCTCTGATTTTGCAGATAGATAGCTGCCTACAGACATTGCAAACCCATCTGCAATGAGGTTAGCAAATCCCAGTATGATCACGACTGAGCTGTCCAGATGAGCGCCTGAAGCCCCCGCCACGACAGCAAAAGTGGTAACACAGCCATCTATGCTGCCATACACAAACTCTCCCAGGTATTCCTGTACCTTCTGAAGTCCGCTGCTGGAACCGTGAATATGTTCCTCTGATGAATCAGCCATGAATAAGGATTGATGATAGGGACAAAGCTAAGAAAGAACAACTAGAGCATTCAATTGGGCATTATCTATCTTTGGCAGATAGCATAATTGATATAAGAATTCTATAAATTACGGTAATCAAATTCTATCGGTGTGAAACTATCTTACCACCCATACCAACTCAAACTTAAGCATCCATTTAAGCTGGCTTATGGAACGCGTACATCGACTGATATCGTCCTGGTGGAACTGAACCACGAAGGGCACACCGGGTATGGAGAAGCATCGTTGCCACCGTATTTAGCTGAGAGAATTGAAAGTGTGATAGCTTTTCTTGATATGATAGATGCATCACGACTTGATCCCTTCAGGTTTAGCGAAACAGTATTGTATTTAGATGAGGTGGAGCCTGGTAACAATGCGGCAAAAGCCGCTATAGATATTGCCTTACACGACCTGCTAGGTAAAATGGAGAACAAGACTTTGGCTAAATTGATGAGCATCCCGACATCTGGTCCGGTACAGTCTTCCTATACAATTGGAATGTCTACACAGGAGGAGCTGAAAACAAAACTGATAGAGGCATCTGAGTATCCAATAATTAAGCTGAAGCTGGGGGGTAATAATGATAAGGAATTGGTTGAGGCCTATTTAGAACAAGCAACAAAACCTTACTGCGTAGATGTTAACCAAGGGTGGGAAGACAGTCATTACGCATTGGAAATGGCTGCCTGGTTGTCAGAACATGGGTGCCTTTTTATTGAGCAGCCTATGCCCACGGGTATGATTGAAGAAACATCGTTATTAACTGAAGTTAGTTCAATTCCGATAATAGTAGATGAGTCGGTGAGAAGGTTGGATGATTTAGCTAGCCTCAAAGGGGTGTGCAATGGCATAAATATCAAGCTGATGAAGTGTGCTGGAATTTTTGAAGCTGTTAGAATGATTGAGGAGGCGCGTAAAATGGAATTTCAAGTGTTGATAGGTTGTATGGCAGAGTCGTCTTGTGCGGTAACTGCTGCAGCTAACCTTGCTCCGTTGGCAGACTGGGCGGATCTTGATGGCCCGGCACTCATTAACAATGATCCATTCAGGGGAGTGAGAATGGTAGATGGCAACATGATTTTGCCTTCCGGGCCAGGGCTTGGGCTAGAGAAAGTGGTGTTCAAATGAGCGGTATGTGTGATTAATAGATAAACATTAGAGGAATGAAATTGATCAAGACTGAGAGGCGCTGTAGCAACTGTGTCAATTATAAAAGACTATCCAAAAGAAGAGGATTGTGCTTGCTGGTAATGCACAACGCTGCTGATGACAACCAATTCATCGACTCCCGAACAGGACAGCCACCTGAGACAAGTAGCCTGCGGGCAATTGTTCCTTCTTTTTGTTCCTGTATGCATTTCCAGAAAGAAACTGACGGGTGAATTATATTGTATTGCGATAATTTCAGACCGTATACCGTTTAGATAATGCTAACGTGCGCTGTGCCTTAATGTGGTGCCATAGCTATATAGCTACCAGATTACTTACACACAAATTTGTCCTATAATTAATATTATGTTAACTAGCCCTATTCTGGGTATACCTGAGAGTTTCATAAGACTTCCACCACTTCGTCCTACAAATCGAACAGACACGACCACTACCGCTATAGCCAATATATGCAAGAAAATACCTACTTTGCGATTAGTGATGTTATCCTAAATTTAGACCCAAACACAAATACAAAACATACAGACTATGAAAACACTTTACACTAGCCTATTGGCACTTATCCTAACTGGAAATATTGCT
>Ga0302119_10000072_pt1 | contig 36194 bp, 31 predicted proteins | sample AG5_Tmax_MG_FD_203114 | JGI IMG/M metagenome (GOLD analysis project Ga0302119, IMG submission 203114) | Marine microbial communities from Western Arctic Ocean, Canada - AG5_Tmax | ecosystem: Environmental > Aquatic > Marine > Oceanic | place: Canada: Western Arctic Ocean | collected 2017-10-01 | reverse complement strand
GAGGCTCCGGTGGTTGCAGAGGCTCCGGTGGTTGCAGAGGCTCCGGTGGTTGCAGAGGCTCCGGTGGTTGCAGAGGCTCCGGTGGTTGCAGAGGCTCCGGTTGAGACCAGCGAGGAGATCAGCGATGACGAGTTCGAGGAGTTCGACGAAGAGGAGTTCGAGGAGTTCGACGAAGAGGTGGCGGTAGCAGAGACGCCGGTCGAGGTCAGCGAGGAGATCAGCGATGACGAGTTCGAGGAGTTCGACGAAGAGATCAGTGAGGAAGAGTTCGACGAGTTCGAGGACTTCGACGACGAATAGGGCCGTGCCTAGCCGACGGGTTCCCCGCCTTCGCCCATGAAAGCGAGTCTACCGAGGGATCCCTCTTCCAGCATATGGGAAACCACGGATTCGGGTACCGATTCTCCCATCACCGATCTCACAGCATCCTCATCGTAGACGGTCGACATCATGTGGGCAGTGGCCCTGACTCTCCAGCCCTCGTATGAGTCGCGGTGCTCGAGTTCGCCGAGGATTACTGACCATCCGGAGGACTCGTAGAGTTCCGCCGCGCCGATATCGGTGGTGAACAGTGACCCCGGAGCCCCGTGGTACTTCTCGGCATGGGAGACCCAGTTTGGAGGGTCTTCGATATCCGGGACAGTTACGATAGTTGCTGTGATTCCAGCCGACTCCAGCCATGCTTCGAGCATTGTGGACCTCTCTCCTGCAGACCATGGGTTCCTCATCGAAGGGGGTTGGTTGGATGAGCCGATGGCGATTATGAGCTGCTTGTCGCTTGCATTTGTGGAACGCCATTCCTCAGCGGCTCGGATCATCAGGGCGTGCCCCTTGTGGACCGGTTGGAACCTACCCAAGACGATCACGCCCGATTCGGGTGGTTCGGGTGGAGGCAAGGGTTCCAGTGGTAGATCGCTCAATTTGGCGGCCTCCACGCTTCGGAGAATTTTGCTCGACCGATTCTCCATTCCCCTGCATCGAGGAATTCACGACCCACCATCAGCTGCATTTTCGACTTCCTGAGGGACTCCATGACATTGAAGAGCGACTCGCTCAGGGTCCGGTGCGACTCCATGGTGGGCAGGATCATCGGATCCTCGGCCGGCTCCATCGTCTCGCCCATCTCTTCCCTCCTAGACATCCAGTCCAATACCACAGACTCGGAGTAGGATGACCTGTCCATCCTTGAAAGGGCTTCTGAGAACTGCTCCCATACCTCTGGCAGGAGGAAGTCATCGGGCCCGGTTACGGATTGGTCTAGCATCGGCTCGACGTATAGAAAAAGCCGCGCGTCCCAGCACCTCCACTGGACCGATGAGCACCACTTGGCGAGAAGGAGCCTGAGTTCCGCTGCAGCATCGGTGGGAGCCTCGTGGAGGACCATCCCACTCCCTAGCCCTGATGCCCCGTCAATGATCTCGAGGACCTCTCCCTCCAGATCCACATCGAAGTCGCGGTGAGAGTGGGGATCCGCCTCCGGCCTAGAGTCCCTGAGAGATGATTCCTCCATCGCAGACGATATTTCGGACACGCTCATCGCCATCAACGCGTTCAGCAGACCTCGGTCGACCAGATGGAGCATCACATCGACCATGCACGCGATGGGCCGCTGATGGCCAAATACCCTCGCTCGATGAATTCAGGCCCTAACGTTCCACCGAATTCAAGAATGTGGGGCCACGCCACCATCAACAGGTAGATGCTAGGGGCGTGGATTTTGGATGGCGACTATTGACGAACAAATCAAGTCCCTGGAAGATGAGATAACCAAGACGAAGTATAACAAAGCCACCCAGGGGCACATAGGGAAGCTCAAGGCCAAGATTGCAGCACTCAGGCAGAAGCAGGAAAAGGCGCAGGCGCATTCCAGGTCAAGCGGAGGCAACCAGGGATTCGAGGTGAAGAAGTCAGGCGATGCCTCAGTCGCTCTAGTAGGATTCCCCAGCGTAGGGAAGTCGAGCCTGATCTCCCAACTCACCGATGTCGATTCGGAAACAGGCAACTTCGAATTCACGACCCTGACATGCATCCCAGGCGTAATGGAGCACAGAGGGGCAAAGATTCAGATTTTGGATTTGCCGGGTCTGATCAAGGGCGCCTCAGAAGGTAAAGGCAGGGGGAAGGAGATCCTGAATGTCATCAGAGGCTCCGACATGGTTCTGTACGTTATTGACCCATTCCAGAAGTCACACTTCCAAATCCTGGATCAGGAGTTGTGGAAGTCTGGAATGAGGTTGAATCAGAGCCCCCCACAAGTCTTCGTCACCAGAACCAGGAGGGGGGGGATAGAGGTGCGTTCGACTCTCGAGCAGACGAACATGAGCGATGAGGAGATCCAAGGGATCATCAGAGGATTCGGAATAGTCTCGGCAACGGTGACCCTCAGGACCGATGTCACGGACGACCACATCGTCGACACCTTGGCTGGAAATCGAGTCTACAGCAAATCAGTTGTCGTAATCAACAAGATTGACCTAGCTAACGATAGGATTCTGAAGGGAGCTTACAAGGAGCTTCCTGAGGAGTGGCCGATACTCAACGTCTCAGCCAAGACGGGAGAGGGCATCGAGAAGATGAAGGACTTCATCTTCGACAACCTTGGCTTCATGTCGATTTTCCTCAAGCCACAGGGGCAGGAGGCGGACATGGTCGAGCCTTTGATTGTGAAAGACACATCCACCATAAGGGACGTCTGTGCCAAGCTGCACCGGGACTTCCTCAGGAAGTTTCGATATGCGAAGATCAAGGGACCAAGTGCCAAGTTCGATTGGCAGAGAGTGGGTCTGGACCATCGTCTGAAGGACGAGGACGTCCTGACCGTGATTCTCAGGAAGTCATAACCGACTATCGATGTATTCACCAATGTGATGCCTATCCTAGAGCATGGGCGAGGGGCTGCTGGAGCTGTTTGACAGTAGGGGCATGAGACGAATGGTTTCCCATCTTGACAAGAGGAGGAAGTTGTACCTGGGCGTTTTCGCCATTGGTTTCGTTGCTGGATACCCGATGGCCGAGGTGATCATCGAATGGTTACTGGAGTCTGACGGATACATCCCCGAAGGAGTCGAGGTGATCATCCTGCAGCCTCTCGAGGTAATCTTGCTCCAGCTCAGGATAGCCGTCCAGATTGCCTTCGGACTGACGATCGCCACTATCATACTGGACCTGTCTTGGACTGGAAGTAGGACTTTTTCCGATGCCACTGCTCGATTATCCAGTAACGCGGGAGCGCTGATGGTCGTCAAGGCGATGCTGACAATATCTGTCCTGGGTGCGATGGGGTTGGCCTATGCGCACAATGTACTGATCCCATTCCTGTTGGAGTATCTAGCGGAGGACACCGCGGCATCTGGCCTGCAGTCGACATGGCAATTGCAGTCATGGGTCGGATTTGTCACGGGCCTGTACTTCTCGTCCATAATGGGATTCCAAGTCCCGGTGATAGCAGTCCTGCTACTGAGGACCGGTTTGGTGGAGAGGAGCACAATTGTAGAGAACAGGGGTGCGATTTGGTTCGCTGCGCTTTTCCTGGGTGCGCTGATCTCTCCTCCCGACCCAATCTCGCTATTCCTAGTAGGTGGGCCGATGCTAATCCTTCTCGAGATTGCACTCCTGTACGAGGGGTTCGCTACTCAGAGAGCATAGCCTATCGACAGACTGATATCCTTCGCCAGAGGGAACTGAAGTAGTCACTCTTCGACGCCAGCTTCGACCTCTGGCGCGCCCCCTTCCGAGAACTCAGAGATCGTCATTTGCTCGTCGGGAGCTAGGGATGCGGCGAGCTCGGCACTGGTGAGCCCGAGCTTGATGGCTTCCGACCTGAACCAAGCGCGGACCTTCCTGAACTCGACCTCTGGGCACCCGAAGTACTCGGCGAATCTCCGAGTGGTGGTGAGTCGTCGAGTGAGTCCGTCCCTCCTCCTGTCGATGAGGCCCATCGAAGCTAGGTCCCGAACGTGATCGTAGGCCTTCTGGCCGAGCATGTCCTTCAGCTGGGATTGCTGCATTGGCTGGTGGTAGGCGATCAAAGCTGCTGCTGGTAGCAGCCTTGGAGGTATGTCCGCCCTGAATGTCTCTGGGAGGAAGGAGGATAGCTCGGGCCTGACCTCGAATATCCACCTGCCTGAAACGTCCGTAAGTTGCAGGGCGCTGCCCTCCCTCTGCTCGAAGCTCTTCCTCAGGTTGGATAGACCGACGTGGATGACTCCCTTCGGCTCCCCGAGCATCTCGGAGAGCTCCTCGAGGGACATCGAGTGTCCCGCTCCGAACAGGATGGCTTCGAGCACTGTAGTCAGTGGCGGCTCAGGCATTTGAGACCTCCAACGAATCGGACTTCGGGTGTAGCTTCTGAGTCAGTTCCTCGTAGTCCTCTGATCCTCCCCAGAGGTCACCGAGGACTATCCTGCCGTTGTAACCCCCCTCCTGGTCGAGTGAGATGTAGCCCCTGTTTGTTAGGAACAGGGTGGATACGAATGCGGTGACTTGCGATTCTGTCTTGGTCTCCTGATCGTCCAGTCCCGCTTGCGAGTTCCTGTTCAGTTCGTCTGCGACCTCTCCGAGTGCCACCGATTCGGATGACTGCGCCCTAGACTTCAGAGCATCCCACGTCCTCCTCAGGTCTCCTTCGAGATCCTCCACGTGGAAGCTCCCGCTGAATCGTGCCCTTGCCCTGTCGTGTGCCTCCCTTCTCTCCTTGGCTATCCTCTCCCGGGTCCTCTGTTCCTCGGCAATCCTACTCGCGTCCTTGAGGCCGAGGAGAAGCTCACCGAGGGTGACTGGTCGGCCTTCCTCCCGGTGTATGCGCCCCTCGAACATAGAAGGTAGAGTCTCGTCAGCTGCTCCGGTCATGACGCCCACTGAGAAGTTGTAGTCAGCGTCATCGAATTCGGCCTCCCAGCCGCCATCGAAGTCCCAATCGACTTCCTCCTCGAAATCCATGGCCCTCTCCTGACGCTCTATCAGGGATCTCGCCTGCCCGCGTAGGATGGACCACGCCATCCTGATTATGCGGCCGCACGATGGGAGGTCAATGTTCTCGGCCTTCTCGATTCGCTCGTTGAACATCTCGATGAAACTGGATAGGTCGACGTCCCAGGGGTCCAAGTCGCTCGATTGGAACATCTGGAACACCAGGGCAACCGATCGGTCGAATGGGTCGATGAGGAACTGGTGCTCCGCCTCTTCCAGGGTCGACAGCTCCATCAGCCTGTCTAGGAATTTACTGGCCTCTAGGTTGGGCTGGCCCTCGAGCAGACGGAGGACAACGTCATCCCTCATCTGCTCTCCGAAAATCACTATACGTCCTCCCTGTATTCGATCTCTGGGGTTGGAGGGGCTTCCTCCTGCTCCTCAGTTTGTGCTGTTTCAGACTCCTCGATGTCCTCGGTGACGTCCTCGGTGCGCCCCCTGAGGCTCTGAAGACCCTCTCCCTCGGGCTCGGGAATTCCGTCTTCGGGCACGTCGACCCCTGCCCTGTCGGCTAGCCCGCCAAGACTCGATGGGGATGGCAGTGGTTCTGGGGTCTTTGGCATGTCCGCGGGAGATGGTAGCTCCGGCATCGCTTCCCTCTCCGCCTCGGAGGCGATCCTCGCCTTCTCCTCGGCCTCAATCTCCTCGCTGAGGTCCAATGCGGCAGCCCTGTCGAAGTCGGTTATCCTCTGACTGCATCCGTTGCCTGCGTGGGTGATTCCTATGTGGTGGTCGGCCAGCGTGAGGCTGACCTTCCTCAGTGTGACCATGATGAACTGTGCCATGCCGCTCCTCATCCTGCAGAGGGATGCGATCTTCTCGGAGTTGAATGGGTCGAGGTTCTGGTCCACCTCGTCGAAGTAGTAGAACGGACTGGGTTCGTAGTCCTGTATCGCAAATATCAGTGCGAGCGCTGCCATCGACTTCTCGCCACCGGATAGGGCGGTCCTGCGGGTGTTCTGGCTCTTGCCCGGTGGGACGCATGCCATCTCCAAGCCTCCGTCGAAGGGGCTGTCTATGTTCTCGAGCTTCAGTTCGCCACTGCCTGTAGGCTGCAGTATCTCGTACACCCTCCGGAAGTTGTTGTTGACGTGCTCGAAGACGTTGAGAAGCCGCGTCTTTCGCTCGTCCTCCAGTTGGTCTGCTATCGTGGAGAGCTCGTCCCTGCGCTTCCTCAGGAGCTTGCCGTCTGCGATCAGGTCCGTGATGCGCGCGGCGGCGGTGTCATACTGCTCTATGGCGAGCATGTTGACGTCTCCGAGGGCGCGGAGGCGGCGCTCGAGCCCCTGCACGCTCCGCTCCGCCTCCACAACTGTTGGCAGTTGCGCGTCTTCTGGCGGAATCGGTATGCCGGCCGCCCCTAGTTCGGCCACAATCTCGTCCAGCGCCTCGCGCCTCTGCTTGATTTGTACGCTAAGTTCCTCCAATCGCCCGGATATGCTCTGCTTCTCCTGGGAGATTCTCTCTAGGTGGGCCCTTAGGCTGGCCCTCTCTTCGATGATCTCGTCCCTTTTGTCGTTCAGGAGCTTCTGCTCCTCATCGAACTGGGAGGCCTGCTCTCTGAGTTCGAGGAGCTCCGACTCGGATTCTCCTATGCTCGATTTGAGTTCGCCGATCTCCTTCTCTGCCCTAGAGATCGAGTCGTTCTGAGACTTGACCTGCCTGTCCAGCTCTGCCACCCTGTCTACCAGAATCTTCAGCTGCTGGGTCGATGTCTCGATTGATGCCTCTGACATGACGCGAGTCCTCTCTGCCTCGGTTCTGACCCTCTCTGCCTCTCTGAGCTTGACAGACAGGTAGTCGGGAGTGTGGTTCTGGAGGTCTTCTGCGGCCTTGGACCGGGTGACCGTCGCCTCCTCGAGGGAGACTCGGGCATTCTCGCATATCGCTGAGAGTCGGGACTTCTCGGACTCGCATTCGTCGAGCTCCTTGTTGGATGCCTTGAGCTTGGTCCTGATCTCGCTGACCGCCTTCTCGGCCCTACCCATGTCGGCCTTCCAATTCCTAATCCTGACCGAGTGGTCGTCGTTGTCGAGACCGTGTATCCTGTCCCTGAGCTCTTGTTGGCTCCTGCGGAGCTCCCTCAGAGCGCCGTCGACAGTGAAGAATAGGAGGTCCGCCTCTTGGACGCTCATCTCCATCCTGTCTATCCCGGAGCTCCCGGCTCCCGAACCCTCAAATCTCGGGCGGCCCTTCTTCGAAGAGGAGCCGCCAGTCATGGCGCCTGAGCTCTCGATGACCGCCCCGTCGAGGGTGACCATCCGCACTCCGCCCATGTTCTCCCTCGCAACGTCCATGGAGTCAACGACCAGCGTGTTCCTCCCTGCATAACGGACCGCGGTCTCGACGCTTTGGTCGAATTCCAGCAAGTCGTGGACGAATCCTACCACTCCGGGGTTTCTCGCCACTAGGAGCGTCCTTCCCTGGGGGCGGGAGACTGAGAGTTTGTTGAGGGGGAGGAAAGTTGCCCTGCCGCCGCCGTTCTTGCGTAGCCATGCGATGCACTTTGATGCTACGTGGTCGGAGGTCACGACGATGCTCCTGAGACCACCCCCAAAGGCGAATGACAGTGCCTCCTCGTGAGAGGGGTCCTTCGGGGTCGCCAGTTCTCCGAGGGTCCCGAGGATTCCGTGGATTTCCCCGCTCTCCCTGAGTCGGGATAGTGCTGCTAAGGTGTGTGCCGAACCCGGGGTGCTTGACCTAGCCTCCATTCTGGCCTTGGCCTTGGCGAGGCCCGTCTCCGCGTTCCTGAGCTTGGACTCGGCCCTGTCCCGATCATCGACGAGGGACCTCTCCTGCTTCTGCAGACTCATCAGCTCCTTGGCCATGGACTCTCGGTTGATGTCGGGACTGGAGTCCTCGAGGTCTTCCCCCACGAGCGCGTGGTCGTCCCTCTCGAGCTCGGCGGTCTCGAATGCCTGCTCTATGTCGGCCAGGTTCTCAGATGCTATCTGGGATCTCTGGTTCGCCCGGTCGTAATCCAGTTGGGCTTGTGAGTATGCTGTGCTGGCGGACTGCTCGTCCTCGGTGGCCTTGCCTAGGAGCCTGTTGAGGTCGCGGCCGAGCTTGTCTCCGGACTGGATGGCCTTCCTCGCCTCTTCCTCGTCCTCAGCGGCCTTCTTCAGAGCCGCCTTGGAGTCTGAGACCCTTTGGTGGAGGTCTGTGATACTCTGCTCTGATTGTATGCGGGCTTTGTCGGCCCCTTCCCTCTCACGTATCAGAATTTCGATCTCCTCCTCCGAGCTCTCGATGGCCCTCTTGTGATCGCCGATGCGGTCGGAAGCGGTCTCCAGATCGATCTCGTGTTGCCTAATTTTGTCTATGATCTCCTTTGCATCCTCGCCCAGGGCCCCTTCGAGATCTCTTCTAAGTTGGACGAGTTCCTTGTCGTATCCGTCAAGCCTCTGACTCGATTCCAGCATCTCCTTGGAGAGGTCTTTCTCCTTTGTGACGTAGTTGGACATCTCCTCCGACAGTAGTGATACCTCCCCCTGCCTGTTCCTGTGCTTGGATTGCTCCAGGGTCAGTCGGGCTAGGTCCGCCTCCCCCTTCAGTTCCCTGAACTTCAGAGCCTGCTCTCGCTCCTTCTCGAGCTCCGTTAGTCGTCCCTTCTGGTCGGCCTCGAAGATGTCGATCGTCTCTATGCTGTTCTCGACGTGCTTACGCTGCGTGTTTGCCTTCCGTATCTCGTCGTCGTAGGCAGTCACCCCGGCGACCTGTTCCAGTACTCCCCTCCTCTTGTGGGGAGTCATGGTGGCTAGGTTGGTGACATCGCCCTGCATCACTATGTTGTAGCCGTCCCCCCTCAGTCCGGCCTCCGAGAGAATCCTTCTCATCTCGGTGGCCGAGGATGGATTGTCGTTGATCCTGAACGTGGAGACCGGGTTTCCCTTCCTGTTGAGTCTGACCGACCTCGTGAAGGAGACCTCGTCCGAGTCGGAGCGGAGCCTTCTCCTGCCCCCGACCTCCGGGGTGTTGCTGAAGACCAAGGTCGCTGACATGTGCTTTGCCGGGCTACCGGACTTTCCCCCGTTGAAGATGAGCTCAGATACATTGGAGGCCCTGAGCGATCGCGTAGACTTGGGTCCGAGGACGAATCCGATGGCATCTCCGCAGTTTGATTTACCGCTGCCGTTGGGGCCGGTAATCGCTGTGAAGCCCTCCTCGAACGGGATAGTCGTCTCGCCGCCGAACGACTTGAAATTCTCAACCTCAATCCTGACTAGATGCATCCCTTCACCTCAGTCGTCGGGAAATAAATCACCGACAACACCGCCAGTCGTTCCATTTGGGGTTAAGAACATTGAGGCAGTAGGACGATTCGGGACACGAATTAGGAGATGCTCCGGGAAAAGCCGCGGAAGGATGTCCTCACATGTTCCTTCTGAACTTCCCACCGCTCTCGAAGAGGGCCTGCGTGACCTGTCCAACCGAACAATGCTCCACTATGTGCATCATCACTTCGAACAGGTTGCCACCCTCGCGAGCAACTTGCTTTAGCCGATTCAGGCCTTCCTCGGACTCCGCCGAGTGCGCTTCCTTGAACTCCCTGTTCCTGCTGATCACCATCATCTTCTCTGACTCGTTGGATCTGGTCACGTCGATGTCGAACTCCTCTGCTGAGGGCGTGGACGAGTCGGGGTCGGTGAACGTGTTGACGCCCACGATCGGCATCTCGCCCGTATGCTTGCGATGCTCGTATAGCATGCCCTCATCCTGAATTCGGTTGCGCTGATAGTTGACCTCCAGTGCACCGAGAACACCCCCTCTGCTATGCATCTCCTCGAAGATGCGCAGGACCTTCTCCTCAATCTCGTCCGTGAGGAAGTCCGCTACGAATGAGCCCTGCAGGGGGTTCTCGTTCCGCAGCCAGCCGTACTCCTTGGTGAGGATTAGCTGTATTGCGACCGCGTCTCTGACCGTGTCCTCCGTGGGAGTTCCGAAGGCCTCATCACGGCTGTTGGTGTGGAGACTGTTTGCATTGTCGGCAAGCGCGTAGAGGGCCTGCAGGGTGGTCCGGTAGTCGTTCCACGTGAATTCCTGAGAGTGAAGAGATCGCCCGCTGCTCTGGATGTGGTACTTGAGCTTCTGGCCCCTTTCCTCGACTCCATAGAGGTCGCGCATCGCTATTGCCCAAATCCTCCTGGAGACTCTACCGATTACCGCGTACTCGGGATCCATCCCATTGGAGAAGAACCATGAGAAGTTCCTGAGGAACTTGTCGGGATCGAGCCCCCTGGCCTTGAACAGTTCGACGTAGGTGAGGCCGTTTGAGAGCGTGAGTGCCGCTTGGGTGATTGGGTTCGCCCCTGCCTCATCGATGTGGTAGCCGCTGATGCTGACGAAGTAGTGGTTGCGGACCCCGTTGTTCACGTAGAACTCCGCGACGTCCCCCATCATCCTGAGCGCCGTGTCCAGATTGAACACCAGGGTGTTCTGGCCCATGGCTTCCTTCAGCTGATCGGCCTGGACAGTCCCCCTCACAGTGGAAAGGGCGTAGGCACTGATTTCCTCGGATTCGTTCTCGCTGGGATCTCTCCCGTTCTCTTCGACAAACTTCCTAGTCTGCTGCCTAATTGCCACTCTGAAGAAGGCTGCTAGGTGCCACCAATAGTTACCGTTGATGGTCATGCTGACCGAAGTGTTCGGAGCGCATAGGTCGAAGCCGACGAACAAGCGGTCCATCTCGTCCACCGTGCTGATACTGACTCCAGATTCGCATACCTTCCCGAAGATATCGAGCCTCTCCTGTGGGTCATTCCCATACAGGCTAGGGGAGTCGAATGCGACTGAGAGCCTGTTGAACGGCTGGTCCTTTGACAGGAAGTGGTAGCGCTTGTTGGTCCTCTCTGCGCTGCCCTCTCCGGCGAACATCCTGACTGGGAGCTCATCCTCCCTCCTGAATGGGAAGACTCCGCCCGTGTAGGGGAAGGCCCCGGGGGCGTTCTCCTTGCGGATCCAAAGGAGTTTGTCCCCCCAGTCCTGGGTCGTGGGCAGGGCGACTCTCGGCACCCTGGTCCCCGATAACGTCTCGTGGGTCGTCTTGACTGGGATTTCTTTTCCTCGTACCGTGTAGCTCGCCTGACCGGAGCGGTATGACTCGGACTTCGAATCGAACTCGTCCAGAGACGCCCATGCTGCTTTGGGTATTGAGCTCCTAATCTCGTTTGCCTCGTCGAGCAAGTCCTGGTGAGTGTTCCTCTTGCTGGAGGATTCCAGCAGTTTGGCAGCTGCTTCGAGTTGCTGCACCTGACGGACGGATTTCGCTACGTCTTCTGACCTCTTGTGGTAGTCCCTCACGGTTGAGGCGACCTCAGCGAGGTATCCTTGGCGCTTGGGAGGGATTGGGGTATCACGATTCGGCAGCCCATCTGGGCCCAAACGAGGTTTGCTGGCGGAGAAGTCGGTCCCAAACTTCTTGTTCAGTTGGACTGCCATCATCTCCCAAAGGCGATCCACGCCCGCATCGGCGAACTGGCTGGCTATTGTGGGCACAACTGGCATTGATTCGGGATTCTCATCGAAGGCCTCTCGGTTCCTCAGGAACTGCTTGCGGATCTCGGTCAGTGCGTCCTCCGCACCGGGCCTGTCGAACTTGTTCAGTACCACGATGTCGGCGAAGTCCAGGGCAGCTAGCTTCTCTAGCTGGCTCGGTGCACCGTACTCTCTGGTTGTGACATAGATGGAGGTGTCTGCCACTTCGGTGATGGCATCGTTCCCCTGGCCGATGCCACTCGTCTCGACCATGACCAAGTCAAAGCCGACCGCTTTGCAGGCCTCGACGGCTCGATCGACGCACTCGGCGATCTCCCTGCCGCTGTCCCTGCTCGCGAAGGAGCGCATGAACAGCTTATGGTCGGAAAGGGAGTTCATCCTGATTCGGTCGCCGAGTAGAGCCCCGCCCGTCTTCTTCCTAGTGGGGTCCGTGGCTAGCAAGGCCACCCGGGCATCCGGGTTGTCTCTACGGATTCTGAGCATAACCTCGTCCATCAGACTAGACTTACCCGCCCCGCCTGTCCCAGTGATGCCGATCACAGGGCACTCTGATTCCGAGTTCCTAGAGCGGGCCTTGGAGAGAGTATCGTAGAACTCATCTGGTTGGGAGTTCTCTGCCATCGTCAGAAGCAGGGAGACCATTCCATGGTCATCGGCATCAACCGGTTCGGATATCGAGTCGAACCTGGATCTCTCCAGGAGGTCTATCTCCGATGCCTGGTTCATTGCGTCCCGCACCATTCCGACAAGGCCCAAGTCCCTGCCATCGTCTGGCGAGTAAATCCGCGAAATCCCATTTCCTCTGAGGTGCTCAATCTCATGTGGGAGGATGGTCCCTCCCCCTCCTCCGAACAAGAACACGTGGTCGAAACCCTCCTCATCCAGGATCTCCTTGGTGTGAGTGAACATCTCAACGGCACCGCCTTGGTAGGAGGTGATTGCGACTGCGTGTGCGTCCTCCTGGATGGCCGCACGCGCGACCTCGTCGGCACCCCTGTCATGCCCAAGGTGGATTACCTCGCAACCCTGGCTCTGGAGAATCCTCCTGAAGATTCCTATGGCCGCGTCGTGGCCATCGAAAATCGCGGCTGCGGTGATAACGCGAATTGGCATTTTCCCGCCCGAGGCCGTGATTGGGGCATCGGTTGCACCGCTCCCGGGGCTGCTTTCCACGCCAACCCGAAAACATGACTCCACAAGAATGCGTTGACTGAAGAAAATAGTGTCTTGGGTATTTCCGGGGCATGATTCAAGACAGAGTGAGATTTCCAAGATAAAGTGGAAGAACGCCCTGAAGCGATTGAAATATCTCCTGGAGATAATGAAAGCCCGTGGGACGGGGACCCGGTCAACTCAGGACCGGAAGGGACACTTCTCAGTGGAGACGTCTCCTCGTTCGGAGGTGATGGGAGCAATTCCCCCTATTGGTCGGACCCTAGCATAGAGAGCAAGGGTCTTTCCAACGGAGCATGGTTCGCAATTGGATTGATCTTGGCCCCGGGTGCTATGTGGTTTGTTTCTTTCATCCTCTTCATCATTGGGGATTCTATGTACGGACCCGCAGACGAAATATTCTACATGCTAGCTTGGTTTATCTGGCCCGCTGGCCTGATTGGCGGATTAGTCTGGAGCTTCACAAGAGGAAGCAAGTACTTCGCATACGGTCTTCTAACCGCTTTGGTAGTGATTCCAGCGGTATTTTTCCTTGCAATGATTGTCATGGTAATCGTATTCTTTGGGTTCTGAGCATCAGAAACCGTTCACTAGGATGTACGCGAAGAAAAACATCAGCAGCCCCATTACCCCGTCGATGATGTGGGCCTTCGACCTAAGTATCTCGGCCCGATTCCCAGCAGTCAGGACGGTGGCCACAGTCACGTACCAAGTCCCGTCGATCACCATCCCCAGCAGACCCATCCCAAGTAGAGTCTCCAGCGGGTAGTCGGGTTCGATGAAGAGGGCGAACAGGGCTATCATCCAGGCCATAATTTTGGGATTCAGGAGGGCAATAGAGAATCCCTGTATGAAGCCGGCTCTGTCCGAGGGACCGTGCGAGACATCGAGGCCCGAGTCGTTTTTCGGGCCGGCTATGGCGTGACGTAGGAACTTCACTCCGAGCCAGAGTAGGATAGCCACCCCTCCCCATTTCAGGTAGTGTTCGACGTCCTCATTCACCGAAAGTGCAGTTGCCATTACGTAAGCCATGACGAATGCGTAGATGCCGAACCCTATGCCATGCCCGATCCCTGTAGAGATGCCCTGGCTGCGACCGCCTACCATTGTGTTCCTCAGCACTACTGCAAGTGACGGCCCGGGACTCATTGCTCCGAGTGTGAACACTCCAGCTAGGGCGGCCCATTCACTAGGTTCCATTGCCTCACCGACTAGGCGCCTGCGTACATGGCCTCTATCTCATCGGCCCAGTTCTCCCTGATCTGAATCCTTCGAATCTTCAGGGTGGGGGTCAATTCACCATGATCAACGCTGAGGTCCCTAGAGAGGATTGTGAACTTCTTCAGCTGTTCGGGGTTGGAGAACCGGCCGTTGAGCCTGTCGACGTGCCCCTGGAGCTCGGCATATATCTCCGGGCTATCAGTGTACTCGCTGAGATCGTGTCCAAACTCCTTCAGCTTTGCCAACTGCTCCGCTGGGTCCTTGGGAACCTTGGCCCCGTCCATCCCATGCTTGTCCCTCAGGATCACGCTGACGTCCAGTGTGAAGAGCGCGCTACAGTACTTCCTGTTGTCCCCTATGAGCATGCATTGGGATACGAGGGGAATCGACTTCATCGTCTCCTCTATCACCAGAGGTGCGATGTTCTTGCCTGCCGAGCTCACGTAGATCTCCTTGATCCGCCCAGTGACGCTGATGTACCCCTGAGAGTCCTCCCGACCTAGGTCACCTGACTTGAGCCAACCGTCTTCGGTCATAGTTTCTGCAGTCGCCTCGGGGTTGTTGTAGTAGCCCTTCATGATGTGCCGGCCGCGGAACTGTATCTCTCCGTCGCCCTTCTCGTTAGGGTCGTGGATCCTTAACTCTCCGACGAATGTCTTACCAACCGTTCCAATTTTGTTGTTGCCCTCGAACCCGATTGTCGCGCCTGCCGTGGTCTCCGTCATGCCATATCCCTCGAAAAGCGGGATGTCCAACTTGTGGAAGAGGTGCAGTATGTCAGGATTAATCGGGGCTGCCCCGGTGATGGCGTACTTCAGGTTGGAGAAGCCTATCTTCTGCTTCGCCTTCTTCCTGACTATCCCCTTCAGGATCGGCAGGCTTAGCCACTTTACCTTGCTCCCTAGTCCGGCTACGAGGTTCGAGTATACCTTCTCGTAGATCCGTGGGACTCCGATGAAGAGGGATGGTTCGACCTCCTTGGCGCAATCTATCGAGTCCAGTGGCGAGCTGACCACGCGCATGTGCATGGCGTCCCTCACCCAAATGTGGTTGTCGGCCAGCTGGCCGAACACGTGTGCGCATGGAAGCCAAGAGACGTAACCGTCACCCTGGTTGAACTTGGCGATGGCCGACACTCCTGCGATCTCTGCCTCGAAGTTGTCGTGGGTGAGTTCGACACCCTTGGGGTTGCCAGTAGTCCCAGAGGTGTAGATCAGAGATGCGGTGTCGTCTGGTTGGATGCTAGAGAGCCTCTCCATCACCTCGGAGTCTTTGACCTTCCTGCCTTTGGAAACGAAATCGCTCCACGATACAGATTTCGGGTGGTCCGGCATGTCGACGCCATCCATCACCACAACTGACTCTACCTTGTCCAGAGATGCGAGCGCCTCGTGTAGCCGATGGGCGCACATCTTCTCGGGATCGCCACCGTCCATTGGATTGTTCCCAACGAAGACTATCTTGGAGTCGGAGTTGCCGACCACCCACTCTACCTCCTCTGGAGAGCAAGTGTGGTAGACGCCGACCGCAGCGCCGTTGCACATGTTGGCGGCAGAGTACGCAGCGTACCACTCCTTCCGATTGTACGAATAGATACTGAGCTTGTCCCCCTTCTGGAAGCCATGTGCGATTAGTGCCTTGGAGATGTCCATCGCGTCGTCCAAGAACTCGGACCAAGACGTGGTGTCCCAGTTGCCATTTTCGTCCTTGGAGGAGATTGCGGCTTCGTCTGGGTAATTTTCTGCGTTATCAATCAGATATTGGGGCGTAGTCTTCGCTGACATGGGCTTGGACAATGCATTCGGAAACTTAACTGTTGTCTAGTGAATTAAGTGTTGCAAAAACAACCTTCAGGGAAGTACGGCGCTGACATTCTCGCGCCAGTCGGCCCCTCCGTTCCGATTGGCGAGGGGGGATGCTGGGGATGGATGCCAGCACGATTTGACTCGGATGCCCATTCCCATGAGTGCGGCATGAGCCCTCTTCTCCGCGTACTTCCCTATTCCGATGACCTCCTCCGCGCCCAGTGCCACAGCTGCCTCTCTGAGGTGTTGATCGCATCTCTCCAACAATTCATTCGTCACAGGTCCGCTGATGTTGTTGGGAGTCACGTTAGTGCCCCTCGGGCCATCAAGGATCATCAACGGGCAGTGGTTGATGATGAACACCCTCTGGAAAATCTGGCTTGCGCTGCCGTACCTCTGCTGTAGAAGACCCCAAAGCCTTGTTCCAGAGACTTCCTCCTTGGGATGGATGAGTCCGTTAACCGGCCTGTTGGGATGCGGACTAACCGGTTGACCAACATCAATCCCAGATATTCCCAGTAGATCCCTCACGACTGAGGTAGCGGCGAATGGGACTCCCATCTGACCCATCCCATGGGGACCAGGATTCATCCCTAGGAGAATGGACTTGGCACCGCCCCCTCCTGATCGGCGAATGAATTCCTCATGGACTTCCCAAGCATACATCAGCGGGTTGTAAACGCAGTCTGCGACGCCTTCGGATTCCAGACGGCGAGCAATGGCTTGGGCATCGTCCCTTAGTCCAGATGCAGCTCGAATCAGGCCCTCAATTGCCTCGGTCATCTATTGCTTCACATCCCCAAGCAAAACACCTGCTATGTCACTGAGTTCTTTGGGAGTAATCGGGAAAACTGTTTGTGGAGTCCCTCCAGCCCCCCAGACCAGATCGTATTGCATCAGATCCTCGTCCATCAGGATCGTTACTGGGTTCGTGTGCCCGAAGGGAGGAACTCCACCGATTGCGAATCCCGTACTTTTCAGGACATATTTGGGACTGGCCATTCCAGGTTTGAAACCCAGAATTCGTTTCAGTTTCTTCTTCCTCTCGACCCTGTTCGAACCAGAAGTAATCACGACAACTGCTCCCTCCGGTCCTTCGAAGACAATAGATTTGGCGATGTGGGCAACCTCGCACCCTAACTGGTCTGCTGCGTCCTGAGAAGTTCTGGTGCCTTCATCGTACTTCTTGGGAGATGGCGAGAAGCCGATTTTCTCACACTGCGAGAGCCATAGTTCGTGGCCATCCATGGAATTCGCCAAAAGTATCACGACTTATGGGTTGGGGAGCGACGAACTTGAGAAAAGGACAGTTTGCCTGTGTAACTTTCATGACTCGGGGATAATCGGTAGCGACCATGGCGTGGCCGTTCGGACCTTACTGGACGGTGATGGGAACGATTCTCCTAATGACGATCCCACTGCAGAGGCTACTGACCAGAGATGAGCCAGAGATGAGAGTTGCGTTCTCGGATCTACTCGAGGAAATCCGAGAGAAGAGATACAAGTGGCACATCTCTGTTTATCTGGTAATGTACGGATTCAAGTTTTTCATTGACCAGCACAACGAGGCAATCAAGCCCAAGGTTGGCGGATACACTCACTACGTCCATGGGCTCGAGGGAGAAGTCACCCTCTGGGTTCAAGAGACCTTCAGAAACGACCTGCTCAGCGATGTTCTTTCTTTCCACTATTTCTTCGTTTACATGTTCCTGATATGGTTCAGTCCGATGTACTACATTCTCTGCAGGGACGAGGTGATGGCCGACAAGGCGGTGCTGAACTACTTCGTTATCTACGTTCTAGCAGTTCCCCTCTACCTATTCTTCAACGTCGAAGTCACCTCCTCCTTCGTCCCGGGTATGGATGCTCTGATGTACCACAAGTCGTGGAACCTGTTCTTCTTCACGGAAGTCGATCCTCTTGACAATGGATTCCCTAGTCTGCATGTGGGAATCCCGATTGGCCTCCTGATAATCAACAGACTGCATGTTAGAGAGATTGGAATCAAGATTGGAGAGTGGCGCCATAGGGAGTTCGATCTGTTCGTGGCGGTGAATATTCCGATCTACCTTTTCAGTATCCAGTACCTCGGGATACACTGGGTATCCGATGTGATTCCCGGAGCAATCCTAGCCATGATATGTGCTCTTTTCGTCCAAAAGATCCAACCCAAACTGAGAGGCGTACGGGAGAATGGCTGGCCTTCATTGATTCCATCCAAGAGGGTGGCATACACATCGGCTGTATTCTCCTTACTAGGGACCTTGATCCTACTCGCAGTGGTAGTCGATGGGCCCGGGACGGATGATGAAGTACCGACAATGAGAGTCGGCCCGGGAGATGTGAATCTCGATGTAATCGAGGTCCACAGCCTATGGCACCCGGCAGATATAGAGGTCAGGAACGTGGGGGATGAAGTCGTTCAGGTGCTCATCATCCACAGGGACTCGGTAGAAGATCACGCCAAGGATGGGATAATCGACTGGACATCCCTATCTGGCGGGGACGTGCGCATGCTGGGCCCGGGAGAAATCCTTAGCGAACAAGTGGAAACGCCTTCGGTGTTTGATGGACATTACGTATTGGTCACGCACCAAGGAGATTCCGGAATCGGCGAGGTCAGAATCAGCATAGAGTACGTGGACGGAAACCTCCTGTGGTCTGCCATCATCTCTTCCGTTCCTGCCTTCGCAATAACTGGTTTCGTCATAGGTGACCGGTATTTCTCAGAGGATGAAGTGAGCGAATAAATCGCCCATGAATAGTCCCGATACTGCTCCCAGGCCCAGCCAAGTTCCGACTCTGAAAGCAGGGTAGTTATACCTCCATATGTACATTGACTGGAAAATCCAGAACAGGATCACAACGATGAACCAGACGAAGAATAACATCTGCGGGACGATTGCTAGGACCATGGCAACATTTGCACCAATAATCAATTCAATTCTACCTCCGGCTGGCTTTGGAGAGAAATACAGCAGCGGACTAAGCAATACCAAACCCATGAATGGGGCTGGTAAATCACCCCCAAGCCGGGGAATCTCATCTAAAAGATGAGGCATGCAAGCAACGACAAATCCAACTAGAGTTGGAATTACTACTGGCCACAGCGGGGGTTCGTCCCACTTCATGACGAGTCATCCCAATGGACCCCCCATGAAGTCTACTAGTTGAGCCGGAAGGTTTTCTTTGGATTTCACGACCTCGCAGTAACATGGCGAAGGGAGAGATTGTGCTGGGGTGCCTCGCACCACACCCGCCACATGTTGTGTATGCTGAGAATCCAGAACAAAACGAGGCTTTCTCGGAAGGAGGATGGGAGACTCTGAGATGGGGTTACAACAGACTGGCTAGGAAACTGAAAACGATTGATTACGATGCAATGGTGATTTTCACCCCTCATTGGCAGACTTACATCGGAACGCACTTCCTAGGACTACCGAAATTCAAGTCTAAGTCTGTTGATCCGGTTTTCCCGAACATCTTCCGCTTCAACTACGACATCTCGGTAGATGTGGATCTGGCTGAGAAGATGTGCGAGGTTGCCGGTGAGTCTGGGATCGTTACCAAGATGATGCGTAATCCCGACTTCAGGATCGACTACGGCACGATCACATCTTGCCATATGCTCAATCCAGATTGGGACAAACCACTCGTTACCATCAGTAGCAATAGGAATGCTGACTACTACTCTGCTGAGGTAATGAACGAGCAAGCCAGTGCATTGGGAGAAGCCTGTGCAAGGGCCATAGAAGAGAGCGGCAAGAAGGTAGTGCTAATCAGCAGTCACAGCCTTTCACACAGACACTTCGTTACTGAGTCCCCCTTGCCTGAAGACATGAGTCGGGAGCACATATACAATCACAGCCAATATGTCTGGGACATGAAGCTCGTAGATCTGATGAGGAGTGGCAAAATGAGAGAAGTGATCGACATCATGCCTGAATTCACCGAGCAGACGATTGCGGAGACCGAGGCCGGTGGTCTGACTTGGATGATGGCTGCAATGGGATATCCAAACTATCCTGCCGAGATTTACGGGTACCAGTCAGTAATTGGAACAGGTAACCTGATTGCTGCATGGAATCCCATGGAAGCCACACGCGAGATTGTCCTCTGAGGTGTTTGTTTGACGGAGCCAGAGATTCTATTCGGCATTTATTGCCCCCCTCACCCACAACCTCTCCTTTCCCCGGAAGCTAGTGATGGCTATGGAAAACTGAGGGATGCTTACGAAACATGCAGGAAGAGAATCGAAGAGAGCGAAGCGGACCTGATTCTGGTCTACTCCACGACATGGCCGAGCATAATCGGGCATCAGATTCAGGCGCATCCAGAACCGGAATGGGTCCACGTAGACGATGACTTTCACTTCCTAGGCAGCATGCCATACAAGTTCAGGATGGATGTAGAGTTCGCTGATGCGTTCAAGAATGCTGCTGAATCAAGGGGACTGCAATCCAGGACGATCGCGTACGATGGATTCCCAATTGACACGGGTTCGGTCGTCGCTCTCAAGCTCCTGAACCCAGATAACCGAATACCGGCATGCATCGTTTCCAGCAACATGTATGCAAACAGGGCCGAGACCATTGTCCTAGGCAAGTCTGCGCGTGATGCGATTCAAGAACAGGGCAAGAAAGCCGTAGTCGTTGTAGTATCGAGCCTGTCTAACAGGATGTTCACCGAGCACATCGATCCCTCCGAGGACAGGATTCACTCTGCCAAAGACGACGAATGGAATCGTAAGATCCTAGAGTTCTTCGATGATGGCAGGTTGGAGGATCTGAGTCAGCTCTCGAGGGAAATTCACGGGCAGATCAGAGTGCAGAAGGTAGTCGCGTACAAGCCAGCTTGGTGGATGTCGGCTACAATGGGACAACATAACAACTACACTGGCGAGGTCTTGGCATACGAGGCCCTCCATGGCTCCGGAGGGGCTGTGGTGATACTGACCCCCGCCGCTGAATCGGTTGGCGACAAGGAGTTTGACGAAGATGACGTAGAACACTATCATGGGGATCGCGGAGTCTTGGACAAGGGGATGTTGTGATGTCTACTGAAGACGAAATGACTCACGAAGAGAAACGAAAGAGCATGATTGACGATATCGTCGCAGCACCGACTGATGCGGTCGAGAGAATATATGACGAGGTGGGCAAGTCATTGGCCAAGACGGCTGGAGGAGCCCTAGGGGCAGCAGCAGGAGTAGCAGTCGGAGGCCCCGTTGGAGGAATAGTTGGCGCAGTAGTAGGGAGGAGGGCTGCTGGAAAGCTAACAAGCGAAGATGGCCCTTTCATCGCCGAGGGCGGCCCTTCTGCAGTTGGGGCGTACCCCCACTTACACAGAGTGGGTGATTTGATCCTAATCAGCGGAATGGGGCCACGTCGGCCGGAGACCAATGAAATCCCGGGTGGACCAATCAAAGACGATGAGGGAAACCCCATGGATTACGACATCAAGGCACAGACTCACGCGGTTATCGACAACATTAGAGTGATTCTTGAGGAATACGGTTCGGGACTTGAGAAGGTGGTGGACGTCCTTGTTTTCCTGACTGACATGGAACGCGATTTCAACGGGTACAACGAGGTATACGCCGAGTACTTCTCCGAGACACTGCCTGCAAGGACGACCGTGTCGGTGGATGCACTCCCGACTTCTATTGCGATCGAGCTGAAGGTCATCGCAAGAGCGTGATCAGGGTCCCTGATCTTCTATTGCATTGGAAGTGCACCAAGTTGGGGATGTAATGGGATTGCACCTGCTTGGAGTTCCTTCCGGGATCTCGACCCAGTAGTCTACCCCATCCACTTGTGCGGGATAATCAGTCGAGATGCTGTGAGCCCCGGCTGCAAGGGCTGCGTCGCGTCTCGTTGTGTCGTTGTTGTCAGCCTCTTCCCCTCCGCTGTCCGCCCTACTCCGGACAATGTAACCCTCGCTAACGAGTCTGGTAATCTCTTCACCACTGCCAATTGGATCTGTAAGAGAGAAGATGGCGGCCTCGTTGCTACCCTCGTCAGACAGGGTGAACATACGAGCCCCGAATAGTCCCGGATATGCTTCTACATACAGGTCCCTAGACTCTCCACTAGCTAGCAGAACGAAAATCGCCTTTCCTCTGCTCTCTTCCAGCAATGGCCAGCCATCCGTGATTACCGCATCCTTCAGGGTGGCACTCTCGCCCCTCACGTCATCTGGCGTGATCGTCTTGTTCAGAGGCCAAAACTGGGCAATCTCCTGCTCGATATCTTCCAATAGGCCCGAAATCTCCAGAGTAGTTGTCACGTCAGTGGCTTGCTCGGGCCAGTCCTTGGGCTCAATCCAAATGAAGAGCGGATGGTGCAGCGGGTTCTCGTTCGACCATCCGAGGAGTGTTTCAAGGCAATTCTCGAATGTTGGGCACGTCGTGCCGGAGTCGTACTGGTTGTGGTAGACCCTAAGACCCTCCCTAATGTCCCACCAGACATCGATCTCAAACTGTCTGACGCCCTGCTGTGAGACCTGGAAATCCAGAGGCTGGTGTGTGTACATGTACTCCCTAGTGGGAGAAAACAGGGGCTCAATGTGGTATGAGTTGTGAGTCCCCTTCATCTGGATGTGATTAATTCTGAGTGGTTCTTTCGCCGGATCTCCTCCGAAGATTCCATTACCCGAATCGGAGCCTAGGCACCCAGTTAGAGATGCCATGGCCATCAAGGTCGCCAGCAACTGAGCTTGCTTCCTCATCCTAGTCGAATTATTGGAGAGGGAGATAACACTTCTGAAGGGGCTAGTGATGATGTCCGCCTGGGCCGTGGACGTGCCCATGCGCCAGTTCTTCCTCGGTGGCAGTGCGAACCTCGACGACCTCAACCTCGAAGCGGAGAGTCTTGCCGGCCATCTGATGGTTGAAGTCGGCCGAAACGATGTCGCCGTCAATCTCGGTGATGGTGAATTGGATGGGACCTTGGTCGCTATGCGCACCGACGACCATCCCCACTTCCAGTTCCATATCCTCTGGGAACTGGCTTCTCTCTATCTTCTGGATGGCGTCGTCGTCCCACTCTCCGTAGGCTCGATCTGGAGTGAGTGTGAACTCCCTCTTCTCTCTCACTTTTGCACCGAGAACCTCCTGCTCGAAGCCGGGGATCATTTGCCCGTGTCCGACCATGAAGACCAAGGGGTCCTTGCCCTCGCTGCTGTCGAATTCTGTCCCATCTACGAATGTCCCGGTGTAATGCACTGATGCTACTGTGTCCTGCTCTACTGTATCGCTCATGTTCGGGGGCCTGAGGGGTCAGTATCTAACCTGTTGGGTGAGGAGAACCTTCAACTGGGGTGTGTTGGCCGGTAAAACATGCGTAACTACGGTCCAAAGGACCTGGTGGGCATCGTACTGACTCCCATAGAGGCAGTCTCTGACACTCTTGAGAGAAAATTGGGGCTATTCTCAGTCGTGATCATCTCCCTGTCGGCGATGATTGGTTCTGGTTTGTTCGTGCTCCCCGCTCTTGCCATGGTAGAAATGGGAGGAGGTACGAACCCGGTAGGAGGAATATGGCTTGCATATCTGGTGGCTGCCCTCGTCGTTCTACCTGGTGCAATTTCGAAATCTGAGCTTGCATCTGCCATGCCTGTTACTGGTGGAGATTACGTCTACATCCAGAAGACTTTCGGGCCTCTAATCGGGACGGTTGCTGGTTTGGGACTTTGGGCCAACTTCCTACTAAAATCTGCTTTCGCATTGATCGGATTCAAGGCCTATTTGTGGGTGATTGAGGACATTATCGGGATTGAAATTAACATCGAATCTGCTGCCATGATACTCCTAGTGATAATTGTGATAATCAACATTCTCGGTGTGAAGAAGATCAAGAAAATCCAGACGCCGATTGTCGTGATCTCCACTACATACCTGTTGTTGCTGTGCATTTGGGCCGTTTCTACTGGCGACCTGAATTGGGATGCGGCAATTTCAAGAGAAGCATTCGGCGACGACTGGAACTCGGTGGTAGCCACCTCCGCATTCGTTTTCGTCTCTTATGCTGGAGTCACAAAAATCGCTGCTGTCGGTGGCGAAATAATGAACCCAAAGAAGAACATGCCATACGGAATTCTCTTCTCGCTGGCATTCAGTTGTATCCTCTACGTCACAGTGACCATGGTAATGGTGGCTACAGTCGACCCTTCGGGGTACATAGATGGCAATGGTCACGCAAGAGAGGACCCAGTGTACATTTTCGCTAAGGCAGTGGGTGGCGAGACTGCAGGGATTATCGCAGCGGTTCTGGCAGTCGTGACGATGACGTCTATGGCGCTAGCGGGAATACTAGCATCATCTCGGTTCCCTTTCGCTATGGCTAGGGACAAGCTCCTCCCTCAGTTCCTCGAAGATGTTCACGGAAGGTTTGAGACTCCGCATTGGTCGATTATTGGGACTGGACTTGCAATGGGTGCGGCGATTACATTCCTGCCGGTCCACGACGTTGCAGAATTGGCCTCTGGTTTCCAGATTATGGTCTTCATTGTGATTAATACCTGCGTAATCGTTCTACGTAACTCCTCAGAATCCCATGCATGGTACGACCCTGATTGGAAGCCACCTTGGCCGCTATATCCGATTATCCAAGTTGCTGGAATCGTCGGAGGTGGCATCCTTATTGTCCTCATGGGTCCGAAATCTCTGATAGGGGCGGCTGCCGCAATAGTTCTCGGATTTATCATCTTCAAGGGATACGGAGAGAGGCACGTCGAGAGTGAAATTACCCCTTGGGAGACAGCCACAAAAATGATTACCAATCCCGATGAGGTAGAGGAGCGGCGGCGATTCGCTGCATTCCATGCAGCTGACACCGAAGGTACTGGGAGGCTTAACTTGGGAGAGTTCGTGAGCGCGATTAGAGCCCTGGGATACATCGAACAGGAGAGTAAGAATATCGATGATGACGCCTTAGTGATTTCGAGCACTAGGAGTTTCAAAGGGAACCAGTTGGTACGCGATATTTTCCATTGGGGGGACTCGAATGCGGACGGACTAATCGACATTGAGGAGTTCATCGAGACGGCAAATGATCTTTCGCCAGAGAACTAGCCCCTAGGCGTGTAGTTGAAGGCTTCAATCGTTCTGGGTGCAGTCCGAGAGATGCATAATGGTTTCCAACCGAGCCAAGAAGGTAACTACGCACACGCTTCAGGAAATGAAGAGGTCCGCCGAGAAAATCACCATGCTGACAGCATACGACTACTCCCTTGCACGGTTGGTGGACGGTGCCGGCATCGATGTGATACTAGTGGGAGACTCAGCCTCAAACGTGATGGCCGGTAACGACACCACAGTCCCAATTACACTTGACCACATGATATACCACGCACAATGCGTGGTTAACGCAGTAGACAGGGCCCTCGTAGTGGTAGACATGCCTTTCGGCAGCTATCAAGGAGATTCGAAGCTGGCTCTGAAGAGTGCGATCAGGATCATGAAGGAATCTGGAGGCCATGCAGTTAAGATCGAGGGTGGAGATGAAATCGTCGACTCGGTCAAGAGGATCCTCACTGCCGGGGTCCCGGTAATGGGTCATCTAGGTCTGACACCGCAGTCAATTTACAAGTTCGGAACCTATTCGGTCCGAGCCAAGGAGGAGGATGAGGCCGAGAAGCTCTTGGAGGATGCGATGACCCTCCAGGATGCTGGATGCTTCTCCATAGTCTTCGAGAAGATCCCTGCAGGCCTGGCAAAGAGGGTGAGCGAATCACTGGACATACCCACCATAGGCATAGGGGCCGGAGCAGATTGCGATGGCCAGGTCCTAGTCCTGCACGACATGCTTGGAATTACCAAGGACTTCTCTCCAAGATTCCTGCGACGCTACGCGGATGTAGGAGAGGCCGTAGACAGAGCAGTGAGGGACTACATCGGAGATGTCAGGAAAGGGGATTTCCCCTCCGAAGACGAGAGCTACTGATACGGAGGAAAAATGCCCCCCCAACCTTCAAGGACGCCCGCCAACGGGTAAGGTAAGGTCATCATGAGCGAGTTGTGGGTTGAGAGGCACAGACCGCGTTCTGTCAGTGAGATGAAGGGTCAGAAAGCGGTGGTTGACAGGCTGAAGGCCTACTCCGAGTCCCGAACTTTCCCGCACCTAATGTTCGCTGGGCCACCCGGAACGGGGAAGACGACAGCGGCTCTGGCCCTGACCAGGGATGTGTTCGGAGAGGGTTTTAGGAGCAACCTTCTCGAGATGAATGCCAGTGATGAGCGAAAACTGGAGTCCATCAGAACCAAGGTCAAGCAATTTGCCCGAACTGCTCCAATGCCCGGTACCACGTTCAAGGTGATTTTCCTAGATGAGGCTGATGCGCTGACGCCCGATGCCCAAGGGGCACTGAGGAGAATAATGGAGCAATTCTCTGGGACCTGCAGATTTATCCTGTCATGCAACTACTCATCCAAGATAGTCGAGGCAATCCAATCCAGATGCGCGGTCTTCAGGTTCAGGCCGCTGGACACCGAGAAGGTCTTGGAGAAGGTGGTCGAAGTCGCGAGTAGCGAGGGCGTGGAGCTCGAGCAAGAGGCAGCACAGGCAATAGCCAACGTAAGCCTAGGTGACCTCAGAAAGGCGATTACGTCACTGCAAGTAGCCGCATCGCTCGACTTGCACGTGACCAGGGAGTTAATCTACGAAACCACTGCAACCGCCCCTCCAGAGGAGCTGCATGGGTTCTTCCTTGCCTGCAAGGAGGATGGTTTTCAACCAGCGAGGCGCAGAATGAGGGGCATTCTCGACAGGTTCGGGCTAGCCGGGACAGATCTAGTCAACCAGCTTCACAGGGAGCTGGGTGGCGTCACATTCCTAGACGAGGTGCAGAAACTCGCGGTTACTGAAGCAATGGCAGAATGCGACTTCAGAATGGTCGAGGGAGGCGGAGAGGCACTGCAACTAGATGCCATGGCCGCAAGGATCTGCGGACTGCTCGGGAACTAGGAAGAAGACTGTAGGATGCTGAGGGTGTACTCCCTCACCCAGGTGTTGTCCCCGTCCTGCCATGGAATCATTTCTCCTTCCTCGACAAGGGAGATGTGAATCAGATATTCCCCTGGACCGCAGCCATCTGGACACAGGTCCCATGCCATGGAGACATCCTCCGAGTGGGGTGCGACCTTAGGCCCGGAGAACTCCCCGGTGAGTGAGTTCTTCTTCATCCCCCTGACCCAGTCATTGGGATCCACGGTGTCGAAAGTATCCGATGGACCATCGTCTGCAATTTCGGAAACCAATCCGGAAACGCTGACTATCGGCTCCATCTGCCCTACCTTGTGAACTGTGAGGTTCATCGTGGAATTCTGAGCGTCGACGTTGTCCCTAACGCCTATGCCGAGTATCACTGGGATTGAATCCTGGGAAATTCTGATCTCGTACACATTTCCATCCAAATCAAAGTCGGAAATCCCCTCGCTGTTGGCAATGTCTATTGCATCGGCGAGATGTGGAGCTGCGATGTCAGCGATTGGCGGGTTCACGAGAGCAAAGGAGAGGGCGAGCCAAGAGAATAGGTAGAGGAACGATGCTCTGACCCAGTTTCCGGTAGTGAACTGTTCGAAGAACCGATCGGGGACTGTTAGTTGGTGCAATGGACGGACGAGCGCAATCATTAGCACAGGGAGAAGCCAGAGGATCTGCTGTGAACTGTCCATCCCCGGCATCATGTAGAACCGCATCACCAACGCAACGATGAGGCCAAAGACGATGACCAGCCACATGGAAATTGCGTCTGCCGTCTCCTTCTCTGCGTGGGAAGAGGGGTCGAACGGTTCCAGAGTGGATGACTTCTTGTCCCCTCCCTTCGAACCGCTGCCCTTCTTGCCTGAATAGGCGCTTGCCCTAAGGGCAGTATCGACATCGACCATGGATGGTTCTGGCGAGAGAAGGAGATACATCAACCCTGCGCGTGGAGCAAATGACGCGGGTGAATTACCGGCAATGCTCAAATGGTCTCTTCGCCCGCCTTGTTGGTATGCCGGGGTGGCGTAGTTGGTAGCGCGTCGGACTCATAGGGCAGCCGAAAGGCACGTTCACGCCGTAGGCCCCCTTCGAGATGCCTGAGTCATCCGAAGGTCGCGGGTTCAAGTCCCGCTCCCGGCACCAATACCAAACACAAGCGAGCCTTTGATGGGCCGACGCGTTCTGCCAACTAGCATGGAGGATTGGCCAAAGCCCGGAACTCCCGTCAAACTAGTGGTGAAGACGTGGGCTGGGAAGGCGGAGCATTCCGGCATCGCCCTTCCCAGTTCTGGGAACAAACTGATCACGATGAAATTGCAGAACGGCTACAACGTTTCATTCCCAGAATCATACGTCGACTCGTTCGAAATCCTTGATGAGATGCCTGTGGTCGAGGAGGAGGTCGAGGAAACCACTCCCCAAGATGAGTCCCTGCCTCTTGTCCATCTCATCCACACCGGCGGGACGATAGCCAGTAAAGTGGACTATGCAACCGGGGCAGTCACCGCCAGATTCGACCCTCATGAGCTCCTAGATGCTGTGCCCGAACTGCGTGACATAGCGCGGATTCGCGCGGTTAAACTCGGAAACATGTGGTCAGACGACTTTCGGCCAAGGCACTGGAATAGAATGCTGAAAGCCACCGAGGAGGCCTTCGCTGAAGGCGCAGTTGGCTGCGTAATCACCCATGGAACGGATACCCTGCACCTTTCGGCTGCAGCGATGTCGTACGGGTGGTCTGGGCAAGGGGGAAGGCCGCCCGGTAGAATCGTTCTCACCGGCTCCCAAAGGTCCCCGGACAGAGGCTCTTCTGATGCTGCTGAGAATCTCATTGCTTCGGTACAATGGGCAGCCCACGGACCTGCTCCCTCGGGATACCGGGACTCATCTGTGGTTATTGTCCATGCAAGCTCTTCGGATGGGAAATGCGCCGTGCTGCCAGGGTGTGCCTGCAGAAAGTACCACTCATCACGCAGAGACGCCTTCAAACCGATCAACCAAGGGGTTCTGGGGCACATTTCCATCGATAGCAATGGAGCGAGGATAGACTACTCTCCCGAGGCCCATGACGCCAGGATCGAGGCAATCGCGCCGAAGCCGTTCGACGAGTCGATTCGCATAGCTCAATTCATCTCCGACCCTCACTTACATCCAGACCAAGTCCAGGGGGCAATAGACTCTGACTTCGACGCCTTGCTCTTCCATGGGACGGGCTTGGGGCACCTCCCGATCTCGGACCCAGAGGAGGATAGCCTAGAGAACACCAGACTGCGAATGATGCTAGAGGACCACATAGCGAATGGAGGCGTCGTTGTCATGGTGACGAATGCGATTCACGGCCCCGTCAACATGAACGTCTACTCCAAGGGACGGGACCAACAGGAGATTGGGATCATCGGGCATGGCTCGCTATGTCCGCCGGGGTCGGCCTTGGTCAAGCTCCACCACCTACTCTCGGTCGGAGGTAAGGAATCGGTTGAGAGGGGATGGGAGATGGACCTGGTGGGGGAGAACCCAACGTTCTCCATGTCCTAGGGACTCCGGTTTGCTGATGAACCGACTTGCACCTGGGTAGTTCGTGACAGGCTCCTCTCCCAGCGACGATTTAGATGCGATTAGGCAGGATTCGATGTCTCCGGGCGATCGAAATGTGATCAAAGAGATGAGGGAGACGGGGTCACAGACGGCAAGGGAGAGGATTCTCGACCTACTGGATGATGACAGCTTCGTCGAGGTCGATGCGTTCGTCCGACACAGGTCCGGCGATCACGGAATGCACCTTCACACCCCCCTGGGCGATGGGGTCGTGGCCGGTCACGGAAAGCTTGACGGCAGGAGGGTAGCTTGCTTTTCCCAGGACTTCTCAGTCTTCTCCGGGACTATGGGAGAGATGCATGCGAAGAAGATCTGCAAGGTTGTCGAGTTCGCGGAGAAGGCACGTCTTCCCATAATAGGCATCTGGGACGGGGATGGTCAGCGTGCCCACGAAGGCGTCGCCTCACTTGGTCCAAATGGCGAGCTGCTGGACAACCTCGTATCCTGCTCTGGGAAGGTTCCGATAATCTCAATCGTCCTGGGGACCGTGTCAGGCACAAGCGCACTAGCGGCCGGTCTCTCTGACTTCGTGATTCTGGGGAGGCAGCGGGGAAGGATGTTCATGCGCAGCCCGTACGTTATCCCCGAGATCGTCTCCGGAGAGGTGGATGAGGACACCCTGGGAGGGTCGGCCCACCATGCCAGCAGGAGCGGTGTTGCGTGCATGGTCTCGGAAAACGAGAGCGAGGCCTTCGACATGACCGCAGAGATCCTCTCCCACATGCCAGACCACACGATGTCTGAACCTCCCGTACTGAGCACTGGGGACAAGTGGAACAGAAAGTGCAAGGGGATGGACAAGCTCGTGCCACAGGACTCTGACAGGCCGTATGACATGAGGGGCGTCATCAGCCAAGTATTCGACGACAAGCGTTTCCTCGAGATGTTTCAGTCCTATGCCGAGAACGTGGTCATTGGATTCGCTAGGCTCGATGGGCATTCCGTAGGCATCATCGGGAACCAACCATCGGTGCTCGCTGGCTGCCTGGACATCGATGCATCCGTGAAGGCAGCCCGATTCATCAGGACCTGCGACTGCTTCAACATCCCAGTCGTGACCTTCGTGGACGTCCCGGGATTCCTGCCCGGCACCGTCCAAGAGTGGGGGGGAATCATCAGGCATGGAGCCAAGCTTCTGTACGCCTACGCCGAGGCGACCGTGCCCAAGCTAGCCGTGATAACAAGGAAGGCCTACGGCGGGGCATACCTAGCGATGAGCTGCAAGCACCTAGGGTCCGACTACAACGTGGCATGGCCAACTGGGGAATTAGCCGTAATGGGCGCGGAGGGCGCGGTCAACATCATCCATAGAACTGAGCTATCCGAGGCCGGGGACAGTTCAGGAAGGCATGCAGAGTTGGTGGACGAGTACCGGGAAAAGTTCGGGGACCCGTACGTCGCCGCAAGGCATGGCTGGCTGGACGATGTGATCGAGCCTGCCCAGACCAGAATGGCCTTAGTGAAGGCGCTAAGGCCGCTTCTCTCGAAAAGGGAGATAGTCCTCCCGAAAAAGCACGGAAACATCCCTCTATGACTCAGGAACACTGTCTCCAGTAATAGTCAGAGGACAGAAAGGACCTCTTCCAGACTGGGCAATTCTTCCTCCCGTGATGGGGCGAAGAGGAGCTTCCAAGCCTCAATATGCTGGGCAGCGACCATGATTACTGCAAAGTCATCAGAGGAAGCCCCATGTCCATATGATATCGAGACCTGTATCTCTGCGTCCATGTCTGCAGAGTCGCCTCCGGCTGGTGCTGCATCCAGATCGATTGCTAAGTCTGCGTCACGATGCCTAACTATGCTACCGTCCCACGGCCCACTTACCAACTCCCTACGTCCTGCTTCTGGGATAATCGAGCCCCCTTGCGATGACCATGCGGCGGCGATTGAACGTGCTGCTGAACCTCCCCCTCTCATTCTGAGTACCGACCCCGAAGGATCAATCCCAATATGTCTACAGGCTGAGACGAAACCTAGACCATCGGTGCTAGTCCCCGACCAGTTCGACCCGGACCTCCTAAGTTGGTTGATAGCATTGACACCCTCTGGCCCTGTGACACCGAGTCTGGCCTGTGGTGAATGCTTCAGTGGGGCCGTGCACGATAGCCATAATTCTCCTTCCAAAGCTGACACCTGTGATTCGAACTCGGCGATGCTAGTCGCCTCGATGAAGACCTGCTCGGCATGCTCCATCCCAAGGCTAGTTCCGACGATGGAGAATAGCATGGGCGTTAGCGAATGGGAGATTGAGTTCCCTGCTATACCCCAGAATGCCGGGCTACTCATGGCTCTCGCCCGGGGTTATTGCCGATGAAGGTTTCAAGAGCGCCCCTTCACCGAGAGTGTCGGAGGGTCGAGCAATGCGTCGTGTGAAGAGGCTGGACGAGGGTCTGAGACTGAGGATCGAGAGCGAGGACGATTTGTGGGTCCTATCACAGGTTTGCGGCACTGGTTGCCTAGTGGGAATGCTGTCCCATCGAAGAGATTCGACGACCGGGACAAAAGAGGACAGTAGGGCTAAGAGCGCTGAGAGGAAGCCAATGTGGATAGTTCTGGAATCGTCTGAGACTGCATTCCAACCATTCACTGACAATCTCAGGGTGCATGGGGTGATTAAGGAGGCGAAGATCGACATCGGCAGCCACCATACTCATGTCATTTCCTCGGGTGATGAGATCGAGTTGACCCAGGAAGGGGGTTTGTCCAGAGTCGATTATGCTTTGATTAAAGAGGCGATCTCCTCGGGAAGAAAAGCCCGTTCTGGACTAATTGTGGTCGAAAACGACGAGGTTCTGATCTTCGAAGTGGCCGTCCATGGGATTCGTGACGTGTCGCAGTTCAACTTGCGAGGAGGGGGGAAGAGGACGGGAGATTCAACCGCAGTTCGGAATGAGTTCTTCGAGAAGGTTGCCAAGGAAACCAAGATGGTCTTTCCAGATGAGATGCCTCTGATTCTCTGCGGACCGGGGATGGCGAGAGAGGGTTTCGAAATCCTATTGAGGAGATTTGGGGCGCAGAACAAGATTGTCAATGCGCCGACAACGATAGGCGGGAGGTCTGCTGCGAACGAGGTACTAGCAGAGGGGTTAGCCGACTCACTCCTAGGCGAGCACGCAATCGTAGAACAGGTCAGAGCGATAGAGGAGGGCTTGAAGAGAGTCTCGACAGATGGTGCTGTTACCTATGGAATGGAGATGGTGTCCGATGCTGCGAGACAGGGTGCTGTCGAGACATTGGTCGTAGAGGCGGGACTCTTGCGAGTAGAAGAAAACCACTCCGACTGGGAATCGATAGCGGAAGCAGTCGAGAGTTCTAGTGGGAAGGTGATTCAAGCGTCGACAGAGCACGATGCGGGCAAACAGCTCCAAGGCATGGGTGGTGCAATCGCCCTCCTGAGATGGAAGTTGGAATAGGCAACCCTCTTCACGGACATGTAGAGGGGGTTTCATGGATCGGACCCCTGTAAGGATGGTGGGACTAGGACGCCAAGACAGAAGTGACATTGCGTCCGCCGTCGTCGAGGCTTCCCTTGAGATCGGGGCGGATGCCCAATTCATCATCGATCGTAGCGAGATAAGGGAATTCGACCAGGGGATGATAGACTGGAGAGGGATGCTTGAGTCGAATCATTGGCTCGTACTGTCATCGTCTTGCCCTCTCGATGGAGACTCAATGAAATGGGCATGGGGATCGTCCCTGACATTCGCAGAGCTGGAGGGTTGCAAGACAGCTATGCTCATCGATATGCCCGAAGACTCGAGGCGCCTAGATGAGGTATGGGGATCAGTCATAGAACGAATCAGACAAATCCATCTCCTCTTCATCGACCCAGAGGCAATGAAGGCTCTGGCAGAGCTGGAAGGGACGGAAGTAGAGTTCCTACTGAAGGAGGTCAGGAGCAGAAGTCTCGTCCCAATAGTCTGCTCGTTCGACCCAAAGGAAGGGGTCGCGCATGTTTCTCACTCGCTTGGGCACGAGATTGTGGAAGTAAAAGAGCGGATGAGTTTGGAAAGATGGCTAGCAGGATTCCTTTGCGGGCTACCAAAATCGGGCTCTGGAGAGTCTGGGATCGTATCTGCGGCCCGGTCCTCACCGGGCTAATCCTTCTTCCCGCGAAGTCCCCACCTGAAACTCCTTTTGAAGGGGGACCCGTTCGGCCGGACCCGCGAGGCCAAAGGGATGCCACTCAAACTAGGGCCTGCAGGAGTTCCCCTCTCTTGCAAGGGCCGTACCATTGTTGAGGGAATGGACGACATCACGGTGTTGGGACTGGATGCAATGGAGGTGCAGACAGTGCGAACCATCCAACCTCAACACTTCGATCAATACTGGCAAGCGGGAATCCTATCTTGGAAGTCTGACTTCGAAATGAATATGCACGGACCCTACTACGCGGAGCTTCTTGGGACCAAAAGGGAGCGAAACAGAACCCTGTCAAAGATGGAAACAAGTCTCCAGGCTGGGAAGATAATCAACGCGAGACACCTTACATTCCATGTAGGCCCATATGGGAAGTATGATCCGGGGCCTGAGGCAAACGAACAGGTCGCAAACGTCATGTCGGGAATAGTCGAGAGAGTCAGAGAGGTTTGGGGGGTCGAAGAGGAGGAGGAGGATTACGCTGCATTCCCATGGGTCCACGAGTCGGAGCCCTCCCTAGTTGGGATTGAGACCTCCGGGAGACAGGAGCTTTGGGGGACGGTAGAGGAGGTCCTAGAAGTCTGCAACCACGTAGAAGGGACGGTTCCCGTACTGAACATGGGCCACATTCACGCTCGTGGCCATGGTAGGCTCAGGACCAGCGAGGACTACGCAGAACTATTCGATCAGGCCAGAGAAACCTATGGTGGGTCCACATTCTACTGTCACTTCGCAGGAGTCGAGCACAAGATGGGGAATGCACTCCACTACACCCAGATTAAGAAGTCTGACTTGAAGTTCGAGCCGTTCGCGGAGTATCTCGCGGAGGAAGGCGACTGGATGGACATCACGATAATCTCGGACTCGCCGCTCCTGGAGCATGATGCAATGTACATGCTCCAGCACTATGACAAAGCGAGGCAGCGCCTACTAGAGATTAGGGCTCGTGACGAGAGGAGGGACAAATTGGCAGCCCAGCAAGGCATTGACCCGGAGGAGCTGAAGAGGAGAGAGGAGGAGGCTGCGGCGGCTAGGAAGTCCCAGCTAACTAGCGAATTGGAAGGGCCTCCCAAGAAGGCTCCTGCAAAGAAGGCCCCTGCAAAGAAGGCCCCTGCAAAGAAGGCCCCTGCAAAGGGAAAGGCCAGTAAAGCCAGTGAATGATATCATTTGACGAGTCTTCAGACAAGGACGATATGTTCTAGCTCAAGTGACCCCAATCAGCAGTCTAGTTCAATAACCTGTTTTGGGGCCGTGGGTTCATGGCGACAGGAACTGTGAAGTGGTTCAACTATGTGAAAGGATTTGGGTTCATTGGACGGGAAGATGGTGATGACCTCTTCGTTCATACTACCGAAGTAAACGGAAGGATCGACGAGGGAGACTTGGTCGAGTTCGAAGTTGGGGAAAGCCCCAAGGGCCCGAATGCGGTCAACGTAAGAAAGATTGGCGACGCAGAAGAAGAGTAAATCTGTGCCCGTGCTAGGGCAACAATAGGAACCCTCTGAGGTTCTCCCTCACTCTTCCTCTATGCCAGTCTTTTCCCAATTCAGCACTATTGCCCCATTGGCACTGATTCCCAGAACTGGCGACCACTTGCTGAAGTCGACGGAATTGTTTGCTACTATCATGGCTCTGAGGTTGGAAACCAGGGGAGTGTCCAATCTGATACCGAAGGGGGCTTCGTCCGATGCGAATAGCGGAGAAGGTGGACGAGTTTCGACTGTTTTTGGGTTGAATGGGGCTTCTGCCTCCTCTTGACGAGCATCATCATGGTCGTCAGGTGATTCCGATGATTCCAGTTCGAGAAGGTCTCTTTCGTCAGACGATTGCTCACCTGCCTCGGAGTCGGGGACACCGACTTCAGAGACGAATGGGGTAGCCCCTTCGATGGTACTGCCGATCTCTAGCCCGCCACGGGAAGCATAGAGCACCGCCTGCCCGATCAGAGTCAAGGCGGCTAGGAAGAGCATTACGACCAGAGTAAGTTCGCCTTGTTCGACACCAGTGTAAATCAGCCCCGATGGCATGCCGACGAGGCTGATCATCCTCCTCCAACCATGGTCGCGGCTAAATCCCACGACCACGTGATGGAGCGATAGGCCAACGATTGAAAGTCCGAAGACAAATTCCAATTCTATATGCTCGGAGTAGGGCAGCATTGCAACAAGGAAGAAAGCGGAGCCGAACAGGCCGAAGTCCTTCTCCATGTCGAAGGGGTCGGCTTCAGATTGCTGGGGGAAAAATGTGGTCATGACCTTGATGTCGGAGCCATAGGAGTCCTTCCTCGACCATGAGACGTATACCATGGCCAAACCGGTAATTATCGGCCAGAGCAGTGCATTGTCTGGATGGATGCCGAAGTCATCATCCACCCATAACCAAAGCGTCACTGCCTGCACAAAAACAGAACCGTGGAGCATCATTGGGATGCCGTTCCTGAGTCCGTCCCAACCTGCAATTAAGGCCGCGGCAAACGGTAGAGCACCAGAGATTCCACCTGAGAGAAGAAAGAACGCGTACCCGTACCCGCGTGAGGCTGATCCGAGGTAGACATAGGTCCATGAATCCGGAACCTCGCCCCCATCGGCATTCTGCAGCAGCACACCCTTCTCATAGAGGACGTACTGAGTTAGTCCGACCAATCCTCCGATAACCCAGGCGTAGTCAGGGTCGATTGCCCCTGATCCCCCATTGATGTAATCGATTAGCTGTGATGATGCCCAGAACCATGCGAATGGAGATACCCAGAACCAATGCACTACGCCCTTCTTCCAGGCTCCCAAGGAGAGAACTGCCACAATCATGATCGGAGCCG
>Ga0302119_10000069_pt1 | contig 36928 bp, 26 predicted proteins | sample AG5_Tmax_MG_FD_203114 | JGI IMG/M metagenome (GOLD analysis project Ga0302119, IMG submission 203114) | Marine microbial communities from Western Arctic Ocean, Canada - AG5_Tmax | ecosystem: Environmental > Aquatic > Marine > Oceanic | place: Canada: Western Arctic Ocean | collected 2017-10-01 | reverse complement strand
GCGACTTCGACGTCATCCACGACATCGGTTTCCGGGATCACCCGGATCGATGCAAAGGCAGTTTGTCGCCTGGCCTGGGCATCGAAGGGTGAGATGCGAACGATTCGATGGACTCCCGATTCTGCACGAAGGTAGCCGTAGGCGTGATCTCCCTGCAGGTGGATGGTGGAGGATTTCAGACCCGCTTCTTCGGCGAACTGCTCATCGATGATGGTGGTTCGGTAGCCCTGTTGCTCAGCCCAGCGCAGGAACATGCGCTGAACCATCAAGGTCCAGTCACAGGCATCGGTTCCACCGGCGCCTGCTTGAATCTCGAGATAGGCATTTGCACTGTCGTACTTGCCACGAAGCAGCGTCTTCAGTTCCAGCTGATCGGCACGCTCCAGTAACTGAATGCTATCCCGTTCGATTTCCTCAAGGGTTTCGGCATCATGATCTGCCACGGCCAGTTCGACCATCGCCAGGGAATCTTCTACCAGTTGTGCCAGGTCTTCGATGCTCTGTACCGATTCCTTGACCCGCTTCAACTCGGCGATGGTCTTTTCCGCATGATCACGGTCATCCCAGAAATCAGCGACGGACATCTGCTCCTCGAGAACTGTGAGGCGCTCCTTCTGCTGGTCATGGCAGGTGGCATCGCGGATCCGCTCGAGTAGGGACTCGATGTCGTGCAGTCTCGAGTTGATCTCGGCGTTCACGATCCTCCACCGTCCTGCAGGGGTTGTTATTGATCTGGTGCCCATGGTGCCGCCGAGAGGGCTCCGGGCCAAGAGGACCCGAGGACTCGGGCCCAACTAATCTCAAGAAATCAGCGGTTTTTTCGAGATGGAGGGGGATTCGGGGGGGGAGGGATCGATCGGCACGGTTCGGAGGCGGTCATGACGAGGAGAAAAAGAAGAGCCCGGCAGGAGAATCTCCTGCCGGGCCCCATCATCTACTGAGCGGTCAGGCAGCGATGGCTGCCCACTCCATGGAGTGGGTGCATCAACGCACGCACCTCTCAGCAGAGCCACGGACTATCATCAATGGATCACCTCCTTCCGGGTCAACACCCGGCCTAGCGCGGACATGGCTCCCGCAGCCGGGGGGACAGGGTCCCGTCCAGTGGCGTCCCACCGGATCGGCTGGAACAGGATCGGACACGGTAGTGTCCGACGCTGTTCATTGCGGAGATCGACGTCAATGTCGACTCCTGTGCTACGATTCTATCATCTGGCCCAGATGGGGGAATCGTCGGCGCAGCAGTGCGGCAGAATTGCCCTGAATTGCGTGAATTGGCGTGCCATTCGGTCCATCCGATCCAGGTCATGAAGGTGTGGCAGGAGGAATACATGGTGGGTGCCTCAGAGGGTCTCCGTTCGCGACCACTGATCGGTCGCCTGGCCCCCAGTCCGACCGGCGTCCTGCACCTCGGGAATGCCCGTTCCTTTCTGCTGGCCTGGCTGTCGATTCGCAGCCAGGGGGGCCAATTGTGGTTACGGATCGAGGACATCGATGGTCCTCGAGTTCGATCGGGGGCCATCGAGAGCAGCATCGAGGACTTGCAGTGGCTGGGTCTCGACTGGGACGGGGAAGTCCAGATCCAGAGTGATCGGCTCCCGCGTCATCAGCAGGTGCTCGACACACTGATCGAAGCGGGACTCGCCTATCCCTGTGTCTGTACCCGCAGCGAGGTGGAAGAGGCGGCCACTGCGCCGCATGAATCGATCGGCGTCGATGCTCCGGTGTACCCGGGGAGTTGCCGCGGGCGCTGGAGCAGCGAGGAGCAGGCGACCGAGGAAACGGGTCGAGACTGTGCCATCCGCCTGGCGGTGAGTGAGGACGCCATCGCCTTCGAGGATCGTTTCGCGGGGCGTTGTGAAGGGCGGCTCCATGGTGATTTCGTGATCCGTAAGCGCGATGGAACTCCGGCCTACCAGTTGGCAGTGGTGGTGGATGATCTCGACTCCGGGGTTACCGAGGTGCTTCGAGCGGATGATTTACTCCCTTCGACACCGCGTCAAATGTTGATCTATCGCCATCTGGGGGCTGAATCACCCGATTTTACTCATGTTCCGCTGGTCGTCGGTCCCGATCACAGGCGGCTGGCCAAGCGCCACGGCGATACCAGTCTGGCTCGCTATCGTCGAGAGGGGATCTCTCCGGAGGCGATCATCGGAGCACTGGCTCATGGCAGCGGGTGGGTCGAAGAGGGAACTCGATGTCGACCGGAAGATTTGCTCGCTCGATTTGATTTGTCGAGCCTCCCGACCGAACCGATGATCTGGTCCGATGAGAGACTCCAATGAGCCCGGACTGAAAAGGGGGATTGAACTTTTTCTGACGATCCGGCATAGTTTGAGAGTCCCGGTCTGCCGCTCCGGGATCTGGTTACTGGAGTTCTTTCGGATGAGATCTGTCCATTGCCGTAGGCTAACGGCATTCTGTTTCTCGACGATCTGTAATTCTGTGGTCCGTATTGCTACGGTCCGCGATTCTACGGTCCGCGATTCTACGGTTCGCAATTCCATGACCCGCAATCCACAGGTTTGCTCATCCGAGCGACGATTCACTCGTGTCGGCCAGTCGCTCCCGCGCGATTCGACCTCCACCGCAGCGATACCCTTTCTCATCCTGTGCCTCGTTCTGTTTTTCTTTCCTTCCGGGGGTGCGGCGCAGATCAACGACCTGATCCTGCTCGAGGGGAAACTGTCGACCAGTCGTCCACTGATGGATACCGACGTACTGGCGATCGCCTTGCCAGCTTCCGCCGATTGGCGGTACATCGAGGTGCTGCTGGTCAGTGATGGAATCGAGGTGTCTCTCACCACTGCCGATGTCGATGGGCAAGAGCGACACCTGAGATTTTCAGATCAGGAACTGTTCGGACCCGATCCAGGACGATTCTCCGGAGGAGAACTGCTGGTCCGGATCACCGAATCAGGACAGCAGGCGATTCCTCATCGGATGGCTTCCGCTGTCGATCCTGCGCCCTGGTATCCCTATGGAGCCACTCCCGAAGATGTTCTGGAGCGTGCAGCGAGAAAGTTGAAAGAGGGACTGACGAAGAAGGCCGCCGAGGACTTGCTGACGATTCGAGATACCGCGCTGGTGCCGGCACTCTCATCGGAAAGGATGAGATTGAATGCATCGGTACAGCAGGCCTATTCGGATGTCAGTTCGATCCACGGTCGCACCGCGGAACAGTTACTCGAGTCCGCGGCTCTCCGCGCGCCCGTAGGATCATCGACCAGAGAAAAAGTGTTGATCGATCAAGCGGCTCAGAGCATTCGTAAAGCGACGTTTTCATCCGATCGAGAGACCTGGAGGAGCGAACTGACCGAGGCGTTGTCACGGGCGCGGTTGGCTCTGTCATCGGCACGCGAACTCGACCATCGAGACAATGCGGCGGCCGCATTGCTGGAGATTGCTGCTGCGGCTTCCTGGCGCGGTTGGGCGCTGGAAACTCGTGCAGCGACCGAAGCTGCGCTGGATCTGGCGGGCGATCCCGATACTCGCTGGAGGTGTGCGCTGGCACTGGCTCGCTCTCACATGGTAACGGGGAAACTGTCCGAGGCGCGCACCGAGGCTCGTGAGTCCCTCTCCATCGTCGAACAGATCCGTGGTAGTCGCCACGACGATGCGGCAGCGATGGGTCTGCGTCGACAGCCAGCGATCTTGCTTGCGGACATCGAATCTCGCAGAGGCGATGCGCTCTCTTCCTTGCTCGCCGCCGAAAAGATCCGGATTCGCAGCCCCGGCGCCAGGCCGATCGACCGAGCGACACTGGAACAATTGGCCCGCGATGCTCAGGGGCTGGCCACGGTAGTGGTGGCGCTCGACGCAGGAACGGTGCTACTGGTCTGGTCCACCGTCGGCGGAGAGTGGCAGCACCGTCGGATCGATCAGCGCCAAGGAGAGGCGATCGAGCGTGGGATGGCATTGCATCATTCGCGAGGAGCGAATGCCGAGGCAGCCCACTGGCTCTCGAACCGACTCTTTCCGGCGGATCTGAATCCATGCGATCGCTTACTGCTGGCCCCGATCGGTGGATTGCGAAGAATTCCCTGGGGCATCCTGACCATCGATGGCGAAGCGTTGGTGGAACGGTGCAGCTGGAGTCTGTTGCCTGGACTCGGCAGCGGGCCGCGAGCCCTCCAACCGCTACCCAAGGAGGGGTGGTGGACGGTGGTGGATCCGTGGGTCCCCGATCGATCCCGATTGCCCGGATCGAGGGCGGAAGGGCAACAGATTCAGGATCGTTTTTCGGCGGTCGAGTTGCGCTCAGGAGAAGCGGCGACCGTGGCCTCGGTGAAGGAAGCGGCGACAGTAGCCAAGGTTCTTCACATCGCCTGTCATGGAGACTTCAAACCCTATGACCCGGGCGCTTCGAATCTGCGACTGAGCCCTGCCGGCGAGTCCGATGGAGTTCTCACCGCCGACCAGTTGTCGGGGCTGGAAATGACCGATTGTCGACTGTTGGCGCTGACCGGATGTGAGACCGCTTTGGGCTCGGCGAGCGGGGCCGACGATCTGGCGGGATTTCCGCGGGCGGCGCTCGAAGCGGGGTGTCAGGCGATTTTGGGGACACTTTGGCCGGTCGAGGACGCCTCGGCAGGACGATTTCTTGGATCGCTGGTGGCCGCCACGGATGGCCAGATAGAGCCAGCAGAGGTGCTCAGGCGGGCATGTAGGGCCAGAAGAGGGGATCCGAGGGATCGTAATCCGGTGGCCTGGAGTGGCTGGGTTGTGGTTGAGAACGGCTGGTAATGAGCCGATAATCCCGGATCGCGCTCACGGCGACTCCCCTCCACTAGCGATGGGTGGTGGAGGCGAAGCGGGGCTGCGAGATCGGGCTTGGGCGGATGGCGAATCTGCGTCGGGAATGTAATTCGGGGAACCGAGCGGAGGATTCAGACGCTAAGCCACCGGAAGAGTGCGAGCGAGGGTTGGATCGATGAGTCGGAGATTGGAAAGGTGACGCCATCCTGAAGAATGTAAGGGGCTACTGGCCCCTCTGGCCACTGTTGATTCTCTTCGTGATATCGCCAGGATTCGGCGTGAACTCGTCGCATCCTGGATCGGGTACGCTGATCGCTCAGGTGCCCAATCTGACCTTCGTCGAGTTGTTCCATGTGAATGCAGAGGAAGTGCTGCAATTCATCCGCGGAGTGCCGGTGCTCTCCGATCAAGTCGAAAATGGTGCGGTGTCGATGGTTCCCAGTCGCCCTCAGTCGTTGCTCCTCACGGCGGATCCTCCGACCACCGAGGCATTGATCCGGATCATTCGGGATTTCGAGAACCTGGAGGTCAGGGATCGCCTGATCGAAAAATCGATCACCATCCGTTATGCCGGAATTCAAGTAGTACTCGAGACGCTGGCGGCGGGCAAGATTTGCCAGGTTTACCATCGAACCGAGGAAGTGAAGAACGACTCGACCAAGCAAGGAAATCGCACCATCACGCGGACCTACAAGAAGGCGGTCTATGCCCGCTATGAGGCCGCCAGCGAGACGGTCCTGCCATCGTGGAGTTTACCTGAGTACCCCTACATTCTCGAGATTCCTCACGTCGATCCAGTCGAATTGCCGCCGGTGAATCTCGGAAGTGGTATCGACGCTGCGGCACTTTCCCTCACCTTCAAGGATTCGCCCTCGACAGAAGCGCGCAATCGATTGCTGGTCGTCGGAACCGAGAAGGACATCGCCAGAATCCAGACATTCATCGATCAGATAGATGTCCCTGCACGGCAGATCATGATCGAGGTTCAGATCATCGAACTGGAAGCCGATTCCCTGACAGATCTAGGAATCGACATGCTCGCCTACGAAAAACGTCATGCGGTGATCGACTTCGCCTCACCGCTACCTGGCGACCCGATGCCCCAAGTGGGCGAGAACTTCAATCCGATCGAGCAGTCCGGGCTGTCCTTCCTCTTCGATGACACCACCGAACGCATTTCCGCCCAGTTCCTTGCAGGAGTCCATGCACTGGTGCGCAAGGGAGATGCCATCATCAAGGCACGTCCCAAGTTGTACGCACTCGACGATCGTCAGAGCCAGCTTCACCTGGGAGAAAAAATTCCGACCTTTGTCTCCACCGATGTCGTGCGAAATTCGAATGGCAGCAATTTCGTAGAGAACATCAACAAGGTGGGGACCGAGCACATCGGGACCACTCTGGTGGTGAAGCCGAGGATCAGCGGTCCGGACGAGAATGAAGTCTCGATGCTGATCGATATCACGGTCAATAATCTGGTGGGACGACAGCGTGTTTTCGAGGAGGATCTGCTCGGGATTCCAGAGATTGCCATTCGCAATTTCCGGGGACAGGCCAGGGTCAAGAATCACAGGCCACTGATCCTGGGAGGTCTGATCAAGGAGAGTGAGTTCGATTCCCGTAACAAGATTCCACTGATCGGAGACATCCCGATTCTTGGTGACCTCCTGGGTCGTAAGAACTCGCAACGGATTCGCTCCGAGATCATCATCGTGCTGACTCCTCACATCCTCAGCGAGGATGGCATCGATCCGATTTCGACTCCCAAGGAGAGCAGCCACTTCGACACCTACAACAGCGTGCTCTTCAACGACCGCTACATCCTCAAGGGACGTGACCTGGTCGGACTGGATCCGATCAGCAGGACGCCGGTGGAGGGGTTCTCCAGTGAAGAGGTGATCGACCTGACGCTGCTGAACATCGTCAAGAAGCGTGAACTGGTCAGTCGGTTGAAGATCTTTGAAGATTACCTTCCAGAGGCGGCTGGAACCCTCAGTGCATTCAAGAGGAAGCATCCCGAGAAGTCGATTCGCACCTGGAGTGTTGAGGAGCGCCAACTATTCTTCCAGGCGGCCGCAATCCTGGTCGAGAACATCAAGAGCCTCAATCCAGGGCTCGACTACGATGACATCGTATCTCCGAGGCGGGAAATCGTGGTGCCTACCAGCCCTTATCATGTCAGCCTCTCGTACGACAAGTTGAAGACCTTTTACGACAAGGGAGACCTGGTGGTGTTTCGTGGCGAGACCACCCTGTCGGAGGATACGATTCGCAGTCTGGAACAGGTCTACACTCGCTCCCTCATGGAGTTCGCCTCCTTCATCGAATTACTCGGTCGTACCGACCAGCAGCATCGTGATTTCCGTGCCATTCTCGAACTGCAAAGAAGCACCCTCTTTCCCACTGCGGAGTCGGCACAAGAACTGACTTATGGCGACCTGTTCAGGGATCTCGACCGACGTGGTCTCGACTTCATCGGGGTAGCGACCTTCCTCACCACCCGTCTCCAGTCGGCAGTTTCCGACGGTGGAGTTCCGCTGGGAGTGCTCGAGGATGACCTGGAAGCATTCAAGAACAGGACGGTCACCCTCGATGAACTGGGAGATCGCCTGCAGACCCTGGATGACCGCTGGGAATTCCTCAACAACTCACCGTTAAGACCAGTCAGGGGGCTGTGATGAAGTCACGATCAGTGGGGGATTTATCCCAGGTCAATCATCTGCTCGGCACGGTGATGGCGACCTTACTCGTCGCCTTGGTGCTCCTTGGCTCCGGCTGCAAGCCGATGGACAAGAGAAGCGACCGGGCCGATGTCTTGAAGGATATTCGCGACACGACGGTGATTCCTGATCTTGGATCTTACGACGAAGCGATCCGCAAGAAGTCGGTGACTCGAATCATGATGAGCCTGGAGAAGGCACCCGATATCACTCGCAATCTGCTGCTGGCGACCCTCGATGATTCGATGGTCAATGCCCGGACCAAGAGAGTGATCTGTACGCTACTGGCGGACCAAGGGGATTTTCGCGCGATGGCCCCCTTGACCCGGATGCTGGCGGAGGGATCTCAAGCCGAAGATGACCTGCTCGAGACGGCACTGCTCGAGTTCGGGGAACGCGCAGTGTCGGGAGTCTCGACGGTACTGGCAGAAGGGGGACCGATAGCACGGCGCAATGCCGCGGGCATCTTGCTCAGCATCGGTGGCTCCATGGCCCACGACGCGCTGCGCTTGAGATTGCTGATCGAGAAGGACTCTGAAGTTCGATTTCTATGCGTCTGTGGGTTGGTCGAGGATCGTCGAACGACCTCGCTGACACTCCTTGCAGAGGCTCTCGACGACATCGATGAAGAGGTCAGAAGAGCGGCATGGGGTGGGTTGTCTCATCGAGCCAGTCTTCCCGGGGGGATCCTCTTCAACCCTGCTGGACTACCTGAGGTGAGAATTCGTCAGGCTTTCCAGGTGCGGAAATGGCTCGACGGCGGGGCGGTGCCACTCTAGTGCAGTGAGCAGTCAAATCGATCGATCGGGTAACGAGAAGGGCCCGCCCGGGAAAACCCCTGCCGGCCCTTCTCAGATCCGAATCATCGTCTGCGATCAGACTTGAGCCTCTTGCTCTTCGATGAACTCCTGCCAGAAATCTTCCGGCATGTCGAGAGCAATCTTGAGAGCTCCGTTGGAACCTGCGTACTGCGGCTCCTCGACCGACTTCACTTTTCCTCCACCGTACTCGACGAGGGCTTCCTCGAAGGCTCGGCAGAGTCCGGTGATCTGGCTGCCGCCGCCGCCGAGCAGGATGTGATTGCGCATCTTCTGCTGGAATTCCGGGTCGTAGGTGGCGATCAGATCCTGCAGCGCTTCGACGGTGGGGGCGACGATCCCGTAGCACGCCTCGCTCACCTCTGCAGTGATGTCAAACTGGGTCGGTTTTCCCTTGACCGGGAAGGTGGCCACGACCGGATCCATGTGGGTTCCGACACAAGCGTGGTCTTCCTTGATCTCGCGAATCATGTTGGAGGAAAACTGTGCCTCCGGGTGATTTTCGGTCAGCAACTCCATCAATCGGGTGTCGATGGCGTCTCCACCGAAGTGGTGAGTTCGTTGATCCTCAGCCTTCGGCATCGTGGCATGGACTCGGCACAGATCGACGGTGCCAGCACCGATATCGACGACCAGGGTATCGGCGAGGAAATCGAGTCCGTAGGCCACCGAGAACGGTTCAGAGCAGACCACGATGCTATCCATGAATTCAGAAGCGGCAGCGAGGATGTGAGCCTTGGAGTCGACGCTAGCCTCGGCAGGGGCTCCGATCACACCGTAGATGGTGCTACCGGTGGGGATCTCCGCCTGGTCGATGACAAACTCGATCAGATCTCTGACGGCATGCCGGGATTTCTCATCATCCTGGATCACTCCCTTGTCGAGTGGGCGAACCAGATCGACAGCCATTCGGTTCTGCACCGCTTCCTCACCGAACACCTTGTCACGGCCGCCGAGATGCTTGCGACTGACATGATCCTGGGCATATCCGACATAGGACCAGACGGTGGTTCGGACCCCTGTCGAAGTGGTGATGGAAGTGCGGCTGGTGCCGAGGTCCATTCCAATGTAAACGATATCGCTCATTCCTTGTTCCTCTCCCGATGTGAATCGTTGCCGATCAGGCGTGATCCTTCTCGGTCTTCTGTGAGTTTTTTCTTGTCGCGGAGATTTTGCTCCTCAATTCCTTGTTCTCTTGCACCAGTTCCAGCAGCAGTGCTTGGCGCACCCCCTGGTTGGGGTCGTCGCTGCTACTGGACTCGACCAGATCGCCTCCCGCCCCCTTGAATCCGGGAGTACGGTCTTTCGCCTCGGCGCGGCGGGCGTTCTCGCGCGCGTGGTCCCGATCTTTTCTGGCATCGTCAAGGTTATGCGCGAGACGGTGAATCTTTCTTTCGAGCAACTGGATGTTCTCGTTGCGAGCTTCCTCTTCTTGAACACGGGTTCGCTCACGCTCCGAGTCGAGAGATCGCTCCATCGCTTCGCGCAGCTTCTCCTCGAGTGGCGCCGCAACCGTTCCTGATTCGACCGCCGCATCGATCATCGAGCCCAGTTTCGATTCGAGTTCGATCATCGCCCCTTCGGAAAGGGTAAACTGATCTCGCTCGACTTCGCGATTTTTTTCGCGCCCCAGCAAGTTCTGGGCTCGATCCAGTCTGCTGGATAGGCCCTGCACATGCGACTGGAGATCTGCCTTCTCGCTCTCGAACTCGGCGAGTTTCTCGCGGAAGCCCTTCTCGGACTCCTTGAGCAGGCGCTGGATCTCATTCTCATCGTGGGAGAGCCCACTCTCTCGCACCACATCCTCGACCGCATCCTGGATCAAATCCTTGATGGCGGACAGATTCAGCACACGGACACTATCGCGTTGCGCTGCGATGGCTGCAGTTCTCACCAGCCTTGAGCGGGAACGGAGGGCCGATTCGAGATCGGAGTGGCCCTCGCCGGAGGGGTCCCCCGAGAAGAGACGCTCGAGAGCTTCGAGTTCACGTGGATGCGCAGGTTTCCAGCGCAACAGCACTCCGGCAGTAGTGCGGGTGAGCACCTCGGCGTGAATCAACTCGGCTTGGCCATCGGGGCGCTCGACGATCAGTTCGAACCGATCTCCGATACTGAGCCGGATGGTGGTCTCCAGTAACACCTCTCGGCCGTCGATCCGCGCCACCGGTAGACGAAGGATGCCCGCTTCCAGTTCGGCTACGACGCTCCAGCGTCCAGAACCGGCAGGGACTTTCGAGATGGTCTGTTCCGGCAAGAGATATCCGATCTTCACCTGGCGGGGATCACTAGGGTCGATTCATCCCGGTCTCATGATCGAGCCATCGCGAATCGGGCAACAGAGAAGGCTATCGGGAAGCGTGGTTTCCTGCAAGGTGAGGGGGCGTGAAACGGTGCTCAGCGCCTGGATTCCGGGATTTGTTGCCGGAACCGGATCAAAGCCTGGATCGTCTACCTCAGGTGGACCCAACCGGTTGGAGTTCCTTTGGATGGAGTCGATCTGGCCTGCCGAAGCCATCCTTGTCGGTCTGATGGACATCGGTACCTCACCATGGGATGCTGTCGATGTTGGAGAACCCATGCCACCTAGTACCCTGCTCCTGCTGATTCTCGCCTCTGTCCACGGTCTCCCCGTCGACGTGATCCCCGGCACCGAGCCCACTCGTGCTGGCGCGATCCCCCTCGGTAAGGTCTTCTATTCGCCGCAAAGCGGCGAAGTACAGATCGATGGAGTGCTCAACCTCAATCGAGGCTTTGTCGAGTATGTCGCCTGCACTGCGGGAGTGAAGCCGCACGAGACACTGGTCAGCCTCGACTGTGATCCGGCGGATCTGCAGGGGGTATTGTTGCTGCTGGGTCTGACGAATTCGAGACGGCCCGAATCGGAGTACGATCTGGGGCCTCTCAGCGGAGGGGATCGAGTGATCTTGTCGCTCAGATTTGAGGTGCAAGATGGAGAGGGGCGAAAGCGTATCCGGACCATCCGGGTCGAGAATTGCCTGATCAATGCTCCGATGGAGAGATCGATGGCGCGCTGTGGATTCAGTTTCACAGGATCGGGATTTCAACTGCTCGATCCGCCCCCCGGGGCCCCCGAAGGATCGGTGGCCCAAGAGCATTTCATGGCCAGGGTCACCGGAGAATTGGTCGCCCTCAGCCACCGCCCGTGGGCGATTCTCGACAATCCGCTGGCGTTGCCCTATCCGGACGGCGATTATTTTGCATATTCGGATGTTCTTCCCAATCATCGAAGGGATGATCCTCCTGCGGTCACATTGCTGCTACGCCGCGCAGTGGCGGGAGATGTGGACCCGAAAGCGATTCGGATGGAACTGCCGCCTCGGCCGTTGAACCCAGACACCGAGCCACCACTTCGTGAGGGGGAGGGAGGACGATGATTTCAAGCGCGCAAAGTGCACCTGTGATGGCACCCAAAGACGGATCGATGGGATCTCGGATGGCCCTGTTCATCCTACTCCTGTTCATCCTACTCCTGTTGGGGCTACTCACCCCGTGGATGCAGGCCCATCCGCTGTACCAGAAAATTCAAGATGATGAGCAGCAAGCACCACTCGATCGGGCCGATCTCAAGGGGGTCATCGACAAGGGTGCCAACTGGATCATCGATTCTCAGCGACCCGATGGGTCGTGGGGATCCCATGCCGGTGATCCCGGAATCACGGCGATGGCACTGAAAGCGCTGGTCGATTCTCCCCGTGCTTACCGTGAGGAAGATGGCCCCTTCATCAGTGCCGCAGTCCAATCACTGCTGTCGCTACAGCAATCGGATGGTGGAGTGTATGTGCCGGACCAGGGGCTGATGAACTACAAGACATCGGTCACGCTGCTGGCATTGACCGCTCTCGATGCCGGTCGCAAGGAACCACGTTATCTGTCACAGGTGGCGCGCATGCGAGATTACATCTCGGGCCTCCAGTGTTCGGATCAATCGACTCCGGTTCCCTACGATCCCACCACCCACATCCGTTCCTGGGGGGGAATCGGTTACGGTAGTGATCGCCGTCCCGATCTCAGCAATACCCAGCTGGCGCTGGAAGCGCTGACGGCAGCGGGCCTGTCCGAGGACTCGGAAGTGTGGAAACGCGCCGCGCAGTTCATTTCACGCTGTCAAAATCGCCAGAGCACCAACGATGCCCTCGCTGCAGCGCGGAAGACCTCGACCGAAGATGGGGGATTTTATTATCACCCGGATGAATCGAAGGCGGGATTGGTGACCCACGAGGATGGCAGCCAGTCCTTCTCCTCCTACGGATCGATGACCTATGCGGCAGTGAAATCGATGATCTATGCCGGCTTGAAGAAAGATGATCCGAGAATCACGGCTGCTTTCTCGTGGATCCGTAATCACTGGACCGTCGAGGAGAACCCCGGCATGGCGACCCCTGAAAATCCGGATCGTGGTCAGATGGGCTATTTCTATTACCTGGCAGTGATGGCTCGAGCTCTTCAGGTACTCGAGGTCGAGACCGTGACTGACGTCACTGGACAAGAGCATCTGTGGGCCCAGGAATTAGCCACTGTGCTCATCAAGAGACAGAACCCAGATGGATCCTGGTCCAACCCGATCGATCGATGGTGGGAAGCGGATCCGGTCCTCGCCACCTCATACGCCCTGCAAGCTCTGAACATCTGTTACCAGACGATGGAGGACTGAACGTGCCAAAGATGAGAGCCATATGTGGACTGCGAGCAAATCCTGAGGTGGTGAACCCGGGAGATGTCATCTGTCCGCCTTATGATGTGATTGCCCCGGATCTTCATCAGAAGTTACTGGATCACTCACCCGATAATGCGGTGCGTTGGATCCTCGGAGAGAATCCGGATTCACCGGTCGGGGAAGATGTCTTCCGAGGATGTGGAGCCGCACTGCGGAGAGCATTTGAAGAGGGACGTTTGATTCGCGAAGAAAATCGCTCCTTTTACCGCTACACCATCCGGTATCGCAGCGAATCGGGAGAAAACCACCAACTCGATGGAGTTCTCGCTGCGGTGGAAAGTCGACCGTGGGGGGACGGAGTTCTCCGCCACGAGGAGATTCGACCTCATACTGTTCAGCGGCTGGTCGAGCAGGCCAGGTGTACCCGCATCGATACCGGAGTCGTGATGCTGACCTGCGAGGGGCTTGAAACTGCACTGGCAGAAGTGGGCGCCGGATCGGGGAGCGGAGAACTGGTCTTCGAGAAGCAGGACTGGAATGGAACCACTCACATCCTGCACCGGTTGGATGATCCTCAACAGGTCACAGCGATGGAGCAGAGGATGGCAGACCTGCCGTCGGCGGTCGCCGATGGACATCACCGTTACACCACGGCGCTGGAACTGAAAGATGATCCAGAACTTCCCGCTGCGGGGATGGTGCTGGCGTTTCTCTGCGATTTGAATCAACAAGGCTTGAGAATTTTACCGACCCATCGGGTCTGGTCCTGGGACCAGGGTGATCTGACCCCCGCGCAGGTGCGCGACCGCATCGTCGAGGCTCTCGACGATGGAGACGGCGATCGCTGGAGTATCGAGATCCCTGGAGCAGATCCGACAGTGTTGTTTTGTCGGCAAGATGCCAGCCGACCGACGCTAGCACGACGGCTGGCCGATACTGTCGAGCAGATCGGCGGGCTGGGAGCCCCGGCGACACCTCATGTCATCGAAGATGGACGCAAGATTCTCGACTCAGTGGAGCGTGGCCTTTTCTGTATTCTTCCTCCGATCAGTCGAGAAGAGTTCTGGACCCGTGTTCTCGCGGGTGAGATTTTCCCTCCGAAAACTACCTTTTTTGAACCCAAGATTTCCACCGGTGTGGTGGCCCGATTTATCGACGAACAGGAGACTTCATGAGAACCATCGACGATCACCCCGTCCGCAGGGATGTTCCTCGCCTGTTCATCCCCGGGCCGGTCGAAGTGGAGGACGAAATTCTCCAGGCGATGACCAGGCCGATGATCGGCCACCGTGCTCCCGAGTTCACGATACTGGGAGAAACACTTCACAGAGACTCTCAGAGATTCTTTCGCACCGAAAATCCGGTCTACATCCTGACCTCTTCGGGAACCGGAGGGATGGAGACCGCAGTCCGTAATGGAGTGCGGGAAAATGTGCTCTGCTTCGTCAATGGAGCCTTCAGTGAGCGCTTCTATAAGGTTTGTGTGGCCAACGGCAAGAACGCCACTCGAGTGGACATCCCATGGGGCGAAGCCATCAAGCCGGAGAAAGTTCGCGAAGAACTGTCTCGCGGAGATTTCGACTCGGTGACCATCGTTCACAATGAAACCAGCACGGGGGTGATGAGCCCGCTGGCTGACATCGCGGAGGTGGTGGCGGAGCAGGACGATGTGTTCCTGCTGGTCGATGCCATCACCAGTGCGGCGGCGGTTCCCATTCATCTGGGAGAGATGGCTACAGTCGATTTCCTGACAACCGGCAGTCAAAAGGCCCTCGCGTTACCACCAGGCCTGGCGCTTCTGGCCATCTCGGAGAGGGCACTGGAACGTGCCGAGACCATCGAGAACCGGGGCCTCTACTTCGACCTCCTCGCCATGCACAAGTCGTGGAAGAAGAATCAGACTCCCAGCACACCTTCCATCGCACTGATGCAGGCACTCAAGGATCGCCTTGCGATGATCCTCGCCGATGAAGACGGATGGTACGGAGGTCATCAGGAGCGTGCAGACTTGACACGGGAATGGGCCAGAAATCGTTTTGCTCTCTTCGCTGAATCGGGGTTCGAGTCGGTCTCGCTGACCTGCATCGAGAATACCCGCGGAATCTCCATCGCAGATCTGAACTCGGCACTGCGCGAGAACGATATGTTCCTGTCGAATGGATACGGCGATCTCAAGGAGAAGACTTTCAGGATCGGGCATATGGGAGCCGTGACCATCGACGACACCAAGGAATTACTGGGACTGATCGACCAGTTCGTCGCCAGTCGCTGAGGAGATCGATGAGGAGCGGGCGATGGGCCAGGTCGTTCAGGGAATGCCATCTGGTGGCCGAGATTGGCCGAGATTGGCCGAGAAACGGGTCCGTTCATCGGTGAAATCGAGGGTGGGCTCCTCTCTTTCGGAGGAAATGGAATGAGTCCACTTGACCTTGAAGTGGCGATTGCTTACCTTCGCAATTCTCGTTTCGATCGGACTGGCTGACCGGTCACGACCGGAGCGATTTCGAAGTGAACTATCGCGGGGTGGAGCAGTTGGCAGCTCGTCGGGCTCATAACCCGAAGGTCGCAGGTTCGAGTCCTGCCCCCGCTACCAAAATATCAGAAGCGGTCGAGGGGTTCCCTCGGCCGCTTTTTCAATTGCGGGATTCTCGCCATAGTTGTCCTTTTCCGAGTTTATTCGATCCGCTGGGGCCACTGGCTGGAAATCCCACCAAAAGGGTCCAGATCAGGTTTCCTGGTGTTGAGTAGAGTCTATTGAATCAGGATATGCGGTGATATGATGGAGTGGTGTCCGCTTGGCCTGAGACGGCGTCTACCGGTGTGTCTACCCGGCGCCTTTGATTTTAGTCTGCCTTACTATTTTCAAAAGGAAGAATTGGTTTCCTCGGTTGGGGGCCAGGTCTTTCAGGAGGAACATGATGTCTTTGATCTGTCGAGCGACAGTTTTTGTCGCTGTGTTTTCGATGCTTCTTGGAACAACGATTCAACTGGCTGCCCAAGGGGGACCGGATGTGATTGTTGGTGATTTGCCGTCGACCAACTCATACGGTACCGATACCGTTGCCGGTGAGGTGATTTACGCCTATTCGCTGGCAACCACTTCATGCAACATCGGAACCGAGAACTTGGCATGGGAGGCGAACAATAACCAGCATCCTGTGATCGCTCAGGACATGTGGCGTTTACAAGGTGGTCGTATCAGCCAGATCGGGACGGCATGGCTGAAGCACGGTTTTTGCGCCTTGCAGAATACCGGCCTTTGTCCGGGTTGTGGTGGTGCCGGTGGGTGCCTCGCATTTCTCACCCCGGGTTGTGCGGATCCATATTCTGCCGGACTCAACGGAAACCAGGGCAATATGGGCCCTCGCTCTCAGGTCAACGCCTTCAACGGCTTTTTCCCTTACCCGTACTCTGCTCCGCCGATTCCAACCGGGCAGGCAACCATCGGCAGAAGATTACAGGCCACAGGCGATGATCTATCGTTGGCCAGCTTTCCGGGGGCTCTCTACTTTATCAGCGGCCTCTATGTAGCTCAAGACGATGCAGCCTTTGGCAATCAAGCAAACAACGCTTCTTATCGTCAGGTGTCCGTTTCCCAGGCTGGGAATCGTCCGCTCTCCTTCATCGGAGGCACCCAGATGATGTCGCCTCCAATTCAGGCGTGGCAGGACTTTCAACCGAGCGTGACTCTTGTCGATGTTCAGGTTCCCAACGAGGGACTTTTCATCGCGGGTTACGATGTCATCGACAATGGTGACGGAACCTGGAACTACGAGTATGCGGTATACAACCTGTACTCAGATCGCTCAGCCAATAGCTTCTCGATTCCTTTCCCCGGTGGAGCTACCGTGATCAGTAGTGGTTTCCATGACATCGGCTGGCACTCTGGCGAGCCTCATTCGGGTGTCGATTGGGAGGTCAGCGTTACTCCAGGAGTCGAAATTTCCTGGTCCGCGGAAACGTTTGCCGCCAACCCAGATGCGAACGCACTGCGCTGGTCAACGATGTACAACTTCTACTTCACCAGCAATGCACCGCCGGCGCTGAATACCGCAACCCTGGGCATTTTCAAGCCGGTCGCGGGGCAGCCTGATTCGGTCGATTTCAGTGTTCTGGCACCGAGTGGAAACTTCATTCCCGGAGTGGAGAATCTGGCCTGTGCCCAGGCAGGCGAACAAGTCGACCTGAGCTGGACCAATGGTGATGTTTACGATGCCATCGAAGTGGCCCGCGATGGTGTTCTTCAAGTGACATTAGCCGGAAGTTCGTTGTCCTGGACCGATCCGAATCCCACTCCTGGTGCTCATGTATATGCCGTCAATGGAGCGATTGCTGGTGTTCCGACCGGGCCGGTCAGTTGCAATGTCACGGTGACCGCTGCTTTGAGTATCTCGGTTCCTGGTGGCGATCCTTCCGTTTTCAATCCACTGGGAGGAGAGACCTTTGATGTGGTGATCACTCCCGCCGCTGGTTCCGCTGTGCAAGCGGGCAGCGAGTGGCTTCGCATCGATACGGGAGTCACCATCCAGTCGATACCTTTGGTTTTCGTCGGTGGGCTCGACTACCAGATGACCTTTCCACCGTTGAGCTGCGGAAGTGAATTCGGCTGGTGGATCGAAGCTCAGAGTGCTTCGGGCCAACTGGTGAGTTACCCCGAAGGGGGATCCTCCGCACCGGTCGTAGGGCTCTCCACTTTTGGTGTCACCTTTGATGTCACAGATTTCGAGATCGATTCCGGATGGACGGTAGGGGCACCCAATGATGCGACCACCGGAATCTGGACCCGCACCGATCCGATCGGATCTCTCGCTCAACCAGAAGATGACCACAGTGATCCGGGAACCCAGTGCTGGTTCACTGGCCAGGGTGCAGTGGGAGGCTCTCTCGGTGCCAACGATGTAGATGGAGGTTCGACCACCCTCTACTCGCAGGTGATGGATCTGACTTCCTCCACCAACCCACAGGTTAGCTACTTCCGCTGGTACTCCAATGACAGTGGTGCTTCTCCATCCGCAGATGTTTTCGTTGTGCAAGTTTCGGATGATCAGTCCACCTGGATTGATGTCGAGACGGTAGGACCCGGTGGAGCCGGAACCTCTGGCGGTTGGATCGAGCATAGTTTCCTGGTCGCAGATTTTGTCCTGCTGACAGGCAATGTTCAGGTTCGTTTCACTGCCAGTGATCTCGGGTCGGGATCGATCGTGGAGGCTGGAATCGATGATTTCAGCTACGAGGATGTCGATTGTTCCGGGATTACCGATTGCAACCTGAATGGCGTTCCAGACGCCCAGGACATCGCCAACGGGACCAGCGCCGACTGTGATATCGATGGCACTCCGGATGAATGCACGACCGCCGATGGCTCTGTACCCGATTGCAATGGCAACGGAGTTCCCGACATCTGTGACGTGGCGACTGGAACGGCTGATTGTGATCAAGATGGAATGCCCGATAGTTGCGAAGTGGATACCGATGGCGATGGCCAGATCGATGATTGCGATGCAGATCTCGATGGCGATGGGATTCCCAATGATTGTGATATCGATCAGACGACGGGAGTCGATTGCGATGCCAATGGCCAGCTCGATTCCTGCGATATTGCGGCAGGGGCGGTGGATTGTGACCTCGATGGGCAGCTCGACAGTTGTCAGATCAGTGGCGACCGATCGACCGACTGTGATCTGAGTGGAACGCTGGATTCCTGCGAGATTGCTGGCGGAGTGGCGGTCGATTGCAATGCGAATGGCACTCCCGATAGTTGCGAGATCAGCACTGATCCGGCGGTGGATTGTGACGTGAGCGGAACTCTCGATACCTGCGACGTTGCCGGAGGACTCGCGGCGGACTGCAATGCCAACGGAACCCCTGACTCCTGTGACATCGCATCGGGAACCAGCGCCGACGCAGACGCAAATGGTGAACCGGATGAGTGTGCAGTTCAGGTCTGGATCCGCGGAGACATCAATGTCGATGGAGGTCTTGACATCAGTGATGCTGTGGCCAGTCTCGAGTACCTGTTTGGCAGCGGAACGGTGCCTTGTCAGGCAGCCGTCGATGTCAACGATGATGACGCCATGAATGTTGCGGATACCGTATTCCTGCTGGGATACATGTTTTCCAGTGGCCCGGCGCCTGCTGCTCCGTTCCCCGCTTGCGGACTGGACCCGGCAGGTACCGTATTGTCGTGCGATTCCTTCCCACTCTGCCCCTAGACGAAGATCGATCAGTAGTCGATGAGAGGCCTCCGTGACCGTCGGTCATGGAGGCCTGTTTTTTAGGGGGACTGGCAACGGACGCAACTCCGCGGCCGTGAAACTCCGCGGCCGTGAAACTCCGCGGCCGTGAAACTCAGCAGTTCTGAAACTCAGCAGTTCTGAAACTCAGTCGCCGTGAGAGTGCTGCAGAACAATCCGATGCGTGATGGACATCGCTCTACTGGATCGACCCTCGTTGTCCGATCAACGTCTCGATCTCCTGCTGGAGACGCGGCAGGATCTGATCGTAAGGAAACGATCCGAGGCTTTCTGATCCGCGCTTGAGATTGACGAAGCTGGGCGCGCACCACAAGCCCAGATCTGCGTCGTCCGTTTCGCCGGGACCATTGACCCGGCAGCCCATCACCGCAATGGTGATGTCGTGCTGTGAAAATTGGGAAGACAGCTGCTTCACCTGCTGGGCAAGTTCCACGAAGGCTTCATTCTCGACCCGCGAGCAGGAGGGGCAGGAGATGATGTTGGGGCCTTCACCCTGGTACTGCACGACACTTCGCACCCGCCCCTTGGAGATGTCCTCGAGGATCTGGTGTCCAACGGTCACTTCCTGTGACTTTTGCGGGTTGGGCAGGGTCAGCGAGACCCGGATGGTGTCTCCGATGCCACGCGAGATCAATTGCTCGAATGCGATCCGGGTCTTGATGATCCCATCGGGGGGTAAGCCTGCCTCGGTCACGCCAAGATGGAGTGGAACTTCCGGTCGCTGTTCAGCAAATCTCCGATTGGCCTCGATCACCAGGTTTGGATCGGAGTCCTTGAGGGAGACGACGTAGCGCTCAAACCCGATGGAGTCGAGAAACTCAGCGTGTTCAAGAGCACTGGTGACCATCGGAGAGATCGAATCATCTGCGGGCCATGCTTCCTTCATCGCTGGATCCACGGATCCACAATTGACACCGATTCGCAGCGCCGTGTTTCCTTCACCAGCCCAGGAAGCGATACGCCTGACCTTTTCTTGCCAGTCGAGGGATCGTTCATGGTGATGGAGGTGGCCAGGATTGTAGCGAATCTTTGCGACACCAGGAGCGAGGATCTGTGCGAGGCGCCAGTTCTCTTGCAGGTCGATACACAGATTGGCATCGACTCTGGCAGCGATCTCGAGTGCTGCTTGCGCTTCCTTGCGGGAGTCGACCGCAAGTCGGACCACCTGGGCTCCAGCATCCGCCAGTGCCTGGACCTGCTGCGAGGTGAGATCGATGTCGCGGGTCGATGTGGCGCACATGCTCTGTACGACGATCGGATTTCCCGCGCCGATGGTGGTGCTGCCGACCTCTATCGCTCGGGTCGAGTTTCTTGGAAGTAAGTTGCCGGTGGTCAAGGATCCTCCATATGGCTCGTGAGACCCGATGGTCACCCAAGGTGGTGGCGACGGCAAGTAGATGAGTGGATCGATCGTGCGGCGTTGATCCGCCGCGGCATTGCCTTATGCTGGCCCACCTGTGAGCGCGCTTCCAGCGCAGGAGGAAGATCCCATGCGTATCGATCGAATTGGCCGGTGGTCGTTGGTCCCCTTTGGCCTCTCCCTGGTGCTGTGGATCTTTCCCTCGTCGCCACCGACCGCCGATGAGGCACAGCGCGGGAGCGGATCGGTCACCGTCGATGAGGCGCAGCGTCGGCGGCCCGGCTTCGAGTTGCCTCTGGTGGGGCTGGTCAGCTCGTTGCTAATCCTCTCGCTGCTGAGGGCGCAGCAGCGGCTCGAGAGTCAAGCTCGACAGACCTTCTAGGGAATCTCGGGACGAGGCGAGGTGGATCCCTCGCCTGGCCTCCTTGAGGCCCGGCTGGATCGAGGATGCACGGCACCCTCCAACGGGGCGGGGGACGGTGTGCTTCAAATGGTCTGAGGAGCCCACAGGGGCCAGCCCTGCTCGGTCCTTCCGAATCAGAGTATTTCATGGTCAAATAGGATAGTTCTTCAAGAGTGAATTGGGCTGTAATCGAGTATTTGGTGATATTTCAGGGCATTCGATGCATTTCCGTGTATCGCTTCGGATCGGATGTCGCAACCAGACCCCAGCCAGATGAGGTGTGTGTTTCATCTGCTGAGCTCTCGATCTGAAGAATTCGAACGGGCCAGGACCGCCATCCTTTTCTTCATGGCGGTGATTAGATCGAGAGGGATTTCCGGATGAGCACTCGAAAGAGGCGAAATTCGATCTCCAGGAGCTGGTTTGCCTGCTGGCATATGCTGCTCCTGTGCAGCCTCATCCAGACCTCGCTCTGGGGTCAGATCCAGTCACCAATTCTTCTCACGGAAGGAATTGGACCGGTCGCTGCCGGGCAGATTCATCTCGATACCAGTTGCTCGACCTGTTCACCCCAGCAGGTTTCGATCTGCGCCAAGTCCATCGATCAGGTGCTGTTCAGCGGCACCGTTCTGCAATATTCGACGATGGTCTCTGCACTCGACTCTTCCAATCAGATCGGATTGCCATCGCTGACCCAGGGCTCTGCGGCTCACTACCTGATTTCGCTCGACCAACAGATCGGCTCCGGCTCCAGATTTGTTTCAGTGATCGAGAGTGTCGCCGCTGGCTTCGGCGCACCTGAACAGGTCAGCGAGGGACCAGAAGATCAACACAGTTCAGTCGTCACGATTCTAGATAGCGGTCATCGGGTGGTCAGTTGGATTCGATCGGATGTCAATGGCGATACCGTGATGATGAAGTACGGCGTGAATCCGCCGGTCGAGATCGGTTCCGGATCTGTGAGCCACATCTGTTCCGTCGGTGGCGATTCGGTGGTGATCTGCTGGCTGGATGGAACGCAACTGTGGTACAGGGTTGCCGATGCTGGCTCCATCAGTTCTCCGATGGTGCTGTATGACCTGCTATCGGTTCCGACCTACCTTGAACTGGATTCGGATGCTCTGGGTAATCTACAGATCGTCACTCTTATCGCAGATCAACTGCTGTTACTTCAGGGATCCATGAGTACCGGAATCACCGATCAGCAAGTGATCCATGAACGGGCCATCGGACTCACTCACCTCTCCTTCGATAGCCTGGCCACCGATCGCTTCTGCATCTGTTGGATCCAGGACGATTTGATCTGGCGATACACCTTCAATCCTGGAGGGGTAGTGACCACCGAGACCTTGACCGGTATCAGCGGAATTCCGCAAGAGGTGCAAGTGGCCATCGATGCTGCTGGACACGAACACTATCTCGTCATCGCCGATGACGATGCATGGTACTTCCATGACACACCCGCTCCGGTTGCGGGGTTGATGATTCAAACCTCTGATGATGGGATCGCTGATCACACCATCACCTACGAGAGCGAGAGCAGCGGGTTGATCTCCAGCCACTTCTGGGATTTCGGGGATGGAGAAACGAGCGCATCGAATAGTGGTGAGCACACCTACCTTGAGCCAGGCACCTACATCATCTCGCTGACGGTCGAGGGGCCAGGGGGAGCCGATACGTCAGTCTTGCCCTATCCCGTGGTGGTGGCCCCACCTGAATCCTCGATGGAACTGGCGGATATCTCAGTGTTCGGTGGACAGCCGGTTTTCCACCCGGTGCTCGGCACTCACTCGGCCTATCTGCAAGGATTTCAGATTGCAGTGGAGTTTGATGGTTTGATTCTCGACATGTCAGAAATTTCACTCAGCGGAACTCAGGCGGAATCTTTGGCGCCAGAGTTCATTATTTCCCAGATCAACATGGCTGGTGCGGATTCTTCGATGTACATCGCGGTGATCTTCGATACGTTGCCGCCCTTTGACGGCAGGATGATGAATCCGGGGACGAATCAGACCCTGTGCACGCTGGACTACACCGTCAACTTCGGATTTCCTCTGGGAACCTCGACCGAATTGAGATTCGCCGACGGAGTCGGGAATCCACCCATCTATACCATGTATGCCATCGAGGGAGGATTCTCCGAGTCCCCCTACCAGATCCATGGGACCGTGAACATCTCCGAGGCACCTCAGTTCCTCTTTGTCAGGGGGGATGCGAATTACAACCAGTCGGTCAACATCGCAGATACCATCTTCTTGCTTGATTACCTGTTCACCAATGGTGTAGCGAGTGTTTGCCCGGATGCTGCGGATTCGAATGACGATGGCCTGCTCAACATCGGCGATGCCATCTACTTGCTCAACTTCCTCTTTTCATCGGGCGAGACGATTCCCTACCCCTATCCAGGATACGGCATCGATCCCACCGTGGATGATCTGGGTGCCTGCCTGCCGTGAGTGAACTCTGGCGTTCCTGTTCGCTTGCTCTGAGCTTGCTGCTGATCCTTCGCAAAGCCGTCTAAACTGGTAGGTGCTCAAAGGGTCTCTGGGAGCAAGTCTAGGGATCAATCTAGGGATCACTTTTGATCGGTGTTCCAGCGAATCAAATCCAACATCGAACAGAGTAATCGAACAGAGCAATCGAACAGAGCAATCGAACAGAGCAATCGAACACTCTGGAAAGCCTGTTGGATTGGGCGGTCCTCCGCAGCGCGCACCTAGGGAATGCGAGAAGTGGTTTGCCCTTTGCTGTCACTTGTTTTCATCCGTCCATCTCCGTTTGCATCCGCACCGATTTGAACAACTTCCGTAAAATTATTGTTAAGGACACGCGCCACACCCCCATTTTCATCCGCATAGATTCCAGCAACGGTTTTTCCATCCTTGTTGTTGATACCCAATACACCCCCTCCATTGACTTCATCCGAACCAAGTCCAGCAACTACTTCCCCATCCTTGTTGGAAAAACTCAACATACCCCCACCCATATTCGCATAGAACGAAGCAACCACCTTCCCCTCATCATTCACAACCTCAAACTTCTTTGCCTGAATCACATCAGGAACACTCTGAAGAGTCGTTACTGCAAGAAGTCCTCCAACAACAACCAAACCGAACACTCCAAAGAGCATTCGCTTCAGTGTGCGAACTTGGGTTTCAAGTGATTCGATACGGGTGTCGGTAGTCATTGAGTTGCTCCTAAACAAAGTAGATACACGCAAGATACCCACTCACCATTACGGTGTCTCGGGGTAGTCACCCATTGCCTTGGACCTTCTTGTACGCCGACGATCAGAAGGAGTGGGAGGGCAAGTACAAGAACGGGAAGCCAGAAGGACGCTGGACCTACTGGAACGAATCTGGAGTCATCTATCCCGTTCGCAGCGGCATCTACAAAGATGGCAAAAAGATCGCACCCCTCCCCAAGAAGAAGTAGCGACTAGCTCCAATCCAACATCGAGTTCGTTCGATAGGTTCTGAGCTTGTTGAAGGGGTCTAGGATGCAGAGGTAGGGATCAATTCAGGGATCACTCGCCTTTCGCAAAACTCAACCGTCCGCAAACCCGCCTAGCTCCTTAACTTCAGACGGGTGCATGATGCGCGTTGAAGAGCCTCTGACTTCACACACCAGAAATCAGCCAAAAGCGCCCTTCCAGCCCGCATCGCTCCAAAGATACAGACGGCGTTCACTGCGAAGGACTCAGCTGCTGTTTGGAGAAGGGTGCCAGGGCTGAATTCGCCCCACCTCCCAGACCCTCAATAACCGGTTCTCGACGCAAATTGTCTCGATCTGGCGGCTCGTGCCCCCTGATCCTCTGGAACGTGACCGTCTCCCTGTATCTAATACGGTTCAAGCCGTGGAGCTCCGAACCGTTGGGTCGGGGTTCATTGTTTTCAGCAAGGAGGGTCAGAGTGAAGTTCCTGCGTAGTCATCTGATGGGTCAGTGGCATCCTGCAAACTCTGAAACCGGTTCGGTAGTGGTGGATCCGACCACCGAGGTCTCGCTGGCTACCGTCTCCAGTTCTGGAGTCGATTTCCAGTCAGCGGTGGAGTTTTCTCGCAATACTGGAGGCAGCGCTCTGAGAGAACTGACCTTCAGCCAGCGAGGTGAGTTACTGATCGCGATGTCGAAGGCGATACACTCGCGACGAGAAGAGCTGCTGGAGCTCTCGATGCAGAGTTGTGGAAGTACACGTAAAGATTCCAAGTTCGACATCGACGGTGCCACTGGAACTCTTTACCACTACGGTGTACTGGGCAAGGAACTGGGAGATTCTGTTCGTCTCGCGGATGGAGAGGGAGAACCTCTCGGCAGGAACGCCGTTTACTGGGGACGTCACGGTCGACTTTCACGAAACGGTGTGGCTGTTCATATCAATGCCTTCAACTTTCCAGCGTGGGGATTTGCCGAGAAAGCAGCGGCAGCGATCCTCGCCGGAATGCCTGTGATCACGAAGCCCGCGAGCAGCACCTCGATCGTGACGGAACGCTGTATCGATGCGGTGGTGGAGGCCGGGGTACTGCCGGAGGGAGTCCTGGGATTGATCTGTGGGTCGGTGGGGGATCTCTTCGATCACTTGACAGGTCAGGACGTGGTCGCCTTTACCGGCTCGTCCAGCACCGCCTTCAGGATTCGATCTCATGAAAATCTACTGCGACAGTCGACTCCAGTGAATGTCGAGGCCGACAGTCTCAATGCTGCGATTCTGGGACCGGATGTCGAACCCGGATCAGAGGTGTGGAATCTGTTCGTCCGTGAGGTCGCGAGGGAAGTGACCCAGAAGAGTGGCCAGAAGTGCACTGCGGTTCGTCGAATCCTATCTCCGGTCGATCGGATCGACCAGTTGCAGGATGCGCTCTGCGAAGAAATGCAATCACGAGTCGTGGGGAATCCCTTCGACGAGAAGGTCAATGTCGGCCCGCTCGCCACAGCAGATCAACTCTCCAGTGTGCTGGATGGAACGACTCGATTACGCGAGGTTGCGGAGCTGATCCACGGCAGTGGCGAACGGATCGAAGGAGTCGGGGCAGAGCAGGGCAAGGGCTACTTCTTCGGGCCGACCTTGCTGAAACTGAGGGAAGGAGCCACCGATGACCTGGTTCATGACCTGGAGGTGTTCGGTCCGGTATCGACGATTTGTCCCTACGATGGAGAAGCCTCAACCGCTGCCTGCCTCAATAGCAAGGGCAAGGGGACGTTGGTGACCTCGGTCTACAGTGATTCAGAAGCATGGACCTTTGACCTGCTGCAGAGGTGTGGTTCCTGGAGTGGTCGCTTTTATCTGGCATCGGAGAAGATGGCGAGCCAGGCCCCAGGATCGGGAGTCGCCTTACCACAGTCGCTTCATGGGGGACCCGGAAGGGCTGGTGGCGGTGAGGAACTGGGTGGAATCCGCGCGCTGGATCTGTACACCCAACGAGTCGCTCTGCAAGGAACTCGGCGCTCGGTCGAGCGCTTCATCGGAGATTGCTAGATCCAAGATGAAACGTGGATCTCCACTGGAGATGAAGAAAGCCCGGGTCCTCTCCAGTGGAGAGGACCTGGGCTTTTCGCTTTCGCTTCTGGTCTCTTGCTCTAAGCGAGAGGCGATCGCCTCAAGATCGAGGTGTTATTTCTTTGCCTCACGCTCGGCTCGGTACCTCGCCACCAGTTCTTCCTGGACATCCCGGGGTGCTGAAGCGTACCGGTTAAACTCCATGGTGAACTCCGCCTTGCCCTGGGTCACGGAGCGAAGTGCGGTGGCGTATCCGAACATCTCTGCGAGGGGGACGTCCGCATCGATGCGGACGAAGCCTTCCTCGTCCACCGTGCCGTTGAGGACTCCCCGTCTCTGGAGAAGGGTGCCGACCATATCTCCCTGGAACTCGGTCGGCCCTTCCAGGCTGACGGTCATCAGGGGTTCGAGAACTTCCGGTTTCCCGGCCTTGTAATTCTCCCTGAAGCAGGCTTTGGCTGCCGCCTGGAACGCCATGTCAGACGAGTCCACTGCGTGGTATCCACCATCGGTCAAGGTCACAAGGAGGCCGTCGATCGGCGCACCGATCAGCATTCCCTTGTCGAGACTCTGAGAGAAACCCTTCTTTACCGATGGGATGTACTCCCTCGGGACATTTCCTCCCGCGACCTTGCTCTCGAAGGTGTATTCGCCGTCTTCGCTGGGAGCCATGGTTCCGATGATTCGGCCAAACTGACCCGATCCACCGGTTTGCTTCTTGTGGGTGTAGTCAAACTCGACTGTTCGAGTGATCCGCTCTCGGAAGGCGACCTGAGGCGCTCCGACCTCCACCTCAGCTTTGAACTCGCGCTTCATTCTTTCGACATATACCTCGAGGTGGAGTTCTCCCATTCCGGAGATGATGGTCTCGCTACTCTTGGGATCGAAAGCGACGCGGAAGGTCGGATCTTCCTTGGTGAATCGCTGCAACGCCTTGGACATGTTGTCGGTGGATTTGCGATCGATAGGTTTCACGGCGAGGTGGATCACCGGTTCCGCTACGTGCATCGATGAGAGAACGAGATTCATCTTTTCGGAACGGAACGTGTCGCCCGAGGCACAGTCGATTCCAAACAGTGCGACGATATCTCCCGAGCCTGCACGGTCGATCTCATCCATGTTGTCGGAGTGCATCCGCACGATCCTGCCCAGTTTCACCTTTTTACCGGTTCGTGCATTGTAGACGAAATCGCCCTTGACCAGTTCACCCTGGTAAATGCGGACGTAGGTCAGCTGACCGTAGGCTCCGTCTTCCAGCTTGAATGCGTAACAGAGCAATTCGTCATCGGAGTTGTTGGTGACGGGGTACTGCTCATCCTCGTTCTCTGGATTCAAGGCGATGTTTTCGACGTCGGTGGGGCATGGCAAGAAAGAGTTGACCGCATCCATGAGTGGCTGGACGCCCTTGTTCTTGTAGGCGGATCCGCAGAAGACCGGGCAGAGATCGAGGGAGATGACTCCCTTGCGGGTGGCCTCCATGATCAGTTCTTCGGTGACTTCGTCGGCCAGCATCGCCTCCATCAGTTCGTCCGAGAACATCGACACTGCGTCGAGTAGTATCTCGTGGCGGTGATCGGCTTCCTCCTGCATCTCTGCAGGGATCTCATCGATGCGAATTTTCTCTCCGTGTTCTCCCTCGAAGTACATCGCGTTCATCTGGATCAAATCGACCACTCCTACATGGTCATTCTCCAGACCGATGGGGAGCTGGAACATGATCGAGTTGAGTCGCAGCTTTTCTCGCAACTGGTCACAGACCCTGATCGGATCTGCACCGGTGCGGTCACACTTGTTGACGAAGGCGAGACGAGGGACATTGTAACGACGCATCTGGCGATCGACGGTGATCGACTGGCTCTGCACGCCCGAGACGGCGCACAACACCAGGATGGCTCCGTCGAGTACTCGCAGCGCTCTCTCCACTTCCACGGTGAAGTCGACGTGACCCGGGGTATCGATGATGTTGATGTGATTGTCGCCCCACTTGAGATAGGTCGCTGCGGATTGGATGGTGATTCCGCGCTCGCGCTCAAGATCCATCGAGTCCATCGTGGCCCCGACACCGTCTTTTCCTCGGACCTCATGAATCGTGTGGATTCGATCGGTATAGAACAGGATCCGCTCGGTGAGGGTCGTCTTACCACTGTCGATGTGTGCACTGATGCCGATGTTGCGCATCAACTGAATTTCTTGACTCATTCCATTTCTCCTCGGGACGGTGTCCCGCTTCTGTCTGGCTCAATCGTTTCCGGCAGCGATGCCGGAGGGGTGGTGACTCGCAGCGCGAACCACGAACTACGAGGATATCGTTGAGGTGCCGCTCTGTGGACAGATTCTGATGGGTTTGATCGATGGTTTCCGGGCTCGGTTAGAATCGGTCCGGGACGATCCAAAGTGAAGCCACAGCAGTGGTTGCGGCCTGTATGGGGATCTCCACTGGGATCTCCACTGGGAGCTCAACTGGGATCTGTGGTGGCCGCAATCGGCCATTGGTCCTTCGGAAGGACGTTTTTGCCGTCCTTTTTCCCCTGGTAGCGTAATCGAGGAAGCGGCTTGTCGGCGAGGATGGGTCCCTCCAGAAGTGGTTCGACATCATCCGAAGTGACAGCGCAATACCACTCTCCCGACGGCTCGATCGCCACCATCGGCCCATGACCGCACTGGGCCAGGCAGCCGGACTTGACCACTCGAACCTGATCTTGAATTCCCAGTTGGATCACCTTCTGGCGAAAAGCGGCACAGAGATCGAGTGCCCCCTGCTGTGGGCAACTCTTCCCATGAACGCAGATCAACACCAGTTTTTGATAGGGCCGGGTCATCGCATTATTCTGCGTTGTGCAAGAGGCGAGTGATGATGGAGCGGAACAAACCCTCATCCCAGAACATCGGATCGATGATCTCCCATTGCAGAAGCCCCTCGTTATCGATGGCCAACAGTAGGGTTCCTCCGTGTGATCCGAGGTGCCGTTCGACGACTCCGGCTTCGATCCCCGGCTGAACACCGTAGGACCAGCCGAGACGATTTTCTACGGCGATTGCGGTCATTGCTGCCGCTTCCGTCTCCGCACGAGGACTGCGCAGGACTGAACTGATCCAGACGACTCTGAGGCCGGCGGAGGAGTACTCCAACTCCAGTTTCTTGAGCAAACTGATGAAGCGAGATTGGCGGCTGGTCGCTCGATTTGAATCACAGAAGAGACGCAGTTCCACTTTCTTCCCTGGGTCATTTTCTGGAGGTGCTTGGATCCAACTCAAGCCAGCGAGAGAGGGCGCCGGTTTTCCGTGGAGGACATCGATACGATGTGACATCGGTAGAGATTGGAAGTCGAGGTAAGTCTTGGTCGCCATCGAGATGGTCTCGCCGGAGTTGACCCGCTCGGCGAGTTTCTCATTGAAGGATAGCAAGGCCTGAAGAGCCGCCTCCTTTTCTCCCATCGCCAACTGGAAAAAGCCCTCGTAGAAACCGGCTCGGTCCGCCATCAAGCGGAAGTCCGACTCCTTGCCTGCCGGGACCTGCCACTTCTGATCGGAATCGGGCAGGGAGATCTCTCCGCCGAGGGCTCCCGCCTCCAGCACCGGCCCCCAGAGGCGCCACAAGTCGCGCCCCTGACGAAGGATGCCCAGATGACGATGAGCCTTGTGGGTGAAGTAGACCAGGTGTGGCAGAAACTTCGTTCTGGGATGATCTTTGAGGGCCAGATTTCCGGCAGTCATCATCTCGCGATATCTCTCGGCGATCTCCAGCGCCTCGATTTGTTTGATGCGAATCTCGTCAGCATCTTCGAAGGAAGTGTCGAGCTGTAATGCTCTTTTGAATGCGTCGGCGGATTTTGAAGCGTTTCTCGACTTCAACAAGCAATCTCCGAGGATCACCTCCGCTCGGCAGCGAATTGCTGGTGAGATCTTGGCAGCGAGCGCTCTCTCGATGTTTCGCACCACTTCGTCGAGGTAGATGAGTTGCTCGTCGAGTCGCTGTTGCGCGGTCAACTGAGCACCGAAGATCTTGGCTTCTTCATTCAATTCACCGAGGTGTCGATCGACATTGAGAATCAGCATCCGGCCGAGGTCGCAGGCGACGGTCGGGAATCCGGGGCTATCGCCGTGGTTGGCGATGTACTTGCGTCCTGCGGCGATGCCCTCATCGAGAATCAAGAAAATACGAGGGAGATCATCGCGAGTCAGGGTCCGAGGATCGGGAATCGATTGCAACTGGGCAGCGACCAGCGCCGCCAGTTCCTTGGCCGTTGCATTCTCCTGAGAGTCGTCGGAGTGGGCAGCGGTGTCCTCGGGGGTGGCTGGATCCTGCCCGTGAAGGAGAGACGCTGGCAATTGAATGGCACAGCAAGCCACCAGGATGATCGCGCCGATCGCACCACGACCCAGAGTGACAGATAGAGGGGATTCAGCGATGGGAGTGCCGAAGAGTCGGGAGAAGTCCATTTCAAAGCCTTCCAGCGGGTCATTTTCAGGGGTTGCAAGGAGCGGCCTTCGCAACCGGAGAAAGGGATTCACGATCTCAGGTCGGTTCCCCTGGAAAGGGTATCACATCGGCAGGTTTGTTCGGAACCGGACCTTTTGCAGCGGGGAATATCGAATCCAGTCGGGAGGTCCTGCTGAAGGAATCGTCCCTCGATGGTAAGATAATGACGGAAGAGGCCTTTCTCTGAGCCGTTGAAAAAGCCTGGAGATTTGGCAAGCACAGCCCCCCTCACCCGGTGAGTGGGAAGAAGCGGTGGAGGGTTCGGGAGCGGAACAGAGGATTCCAGTCGGTCAGACGCTGGATCGATCGCTTTACTTTCTGGGGCGGGATGATCTGGCCCAGATGAATGGAGAGGAACGGATCATGGTCACTTTCCTGGCCTCAGGGTTACTCCTGATTCAATGGATGATCTCGGGGCAGGAGGCCCCTCCACAGAGTCCTCCGCAGAGTCCTCCACAGAGCCCAGCACCGGTAGAGCAACAGGCGGACCAGCCTGAAAGTGCCATCACCTCACCGATCACCCTGATCGGAAAGGAAGCACCGGAGTTGATCCTCTCCGATCTCTCGGGCAACAAGTTCGACCTCTCCAGCCTGTCCGATCAGATCGTCGTGATGGAGTGGACCCTGCCAGAGTGTCGTTTCGCCCGCCGCATCTATGCCCAACACAAAATGATTCCGATGATGCGTCGCTGGGGTAAGCAGGGCGTCCGGTGGGTCAGTGTCAATCCGGCATTTTTTGCCCATCCGGCGAAGGTCCAGCCCTGGATCGACAAGTACAAGGTCAAACATCCCTACCTTTTCGATCCTTCGGGGCACTGTGCCGAGGCGTTCGGGGTCAAGAATAGCCCGACCTATATCGTGCTGGATCGGGGGGAAATCGTCTACCACGGGGCGCTCGACGATGACGTCTGGGGCATTAAAGCGGATCGGAAGCACTATCTCGATCAGGCGATCGGTCAGGTGGTCGAAGGAGTCCCGGTCGCCAACCCGCTGACTCGGACCTATGGCATGCAGATTCGAACTCGCAGGACCGAGGATCTACGCCGGGCGGCCCTCAAGAAGATGCGCAAAGAAGCCCTCGAGCGTGAAGCGAATCCAGTTACCCCGCCCGCGGAGGTGGAGTCTTCCGAGGGGGAGGGCCGCGAGTGACTTTGGCTGCGAGTGACTTTGCCCGCAGTGACTTTGTCCGCAGTGACTTTGTCCGCAGTGACTTCTTCTGCCATCCTCTCTCTCCGAGAAAATTCTAGCCGCTTCCACACCTTGTAGGAGGCCGTTATCCTGCTGCCGGGATTCACGCTCAAGGAAGCGGAGTTCGGGGGGGACTGGATCAGTGCTGTACTGGGTCGGGCAACAATTCGAAAGCCTTTGGGGACCGATGCGACTGCTCCAGTCGCATCTGGTGCTGTGCACCTTGGGTGCGATGTTTGCGGCGGTTGGGTCCTTTTTGGTGCTACGCCGATGGGCGGGTACTCTACCTCTCGATCGTGGTCGAGAGCATGCCGCCCAGGCGACAGAGGCGATCGGCAAACCGACCGGTGCCGGCGCTCTGTTCATCCCCGTCACCGTCCTGGTGGCCTTGCTGGTGAGCCCATGGGACCCCTTCCGCGCGGTGATCTTACTTTGCGTGCTGCTGGCCATGGCTGCCGGGTATCTCGATGATCGATCGCCCAATTCTTGGGGAAGGGTGCGCAAGGGCCTGATCGATCTGGCGATCTCGATGGTGGTCGCCTGGGCGATGATCGGTGGAGAATCGTCGATCGAGATCTGGTTGCCCTTCTTCGCCCCGAAGATGGGGCCGGAAGCGCTGCTCGATGGAACCACCGGGATGTTGGCGCCGATCTTGTGTCAGCCGTGGCAGTACGGATGGATGGCTACGATGCTGCTGTGGTTCACCATCAATAGCACCAACTGTTCCGATGGAGTCGATGGACTCTCGGGGAGTTTGCTGTCACTGGCCCTGCTAGGACTGGGTGGGGTTCTCTACGGCGTGGTCGGGCACATCGACTCGGCGCATTACCTGCTCGTTCCCTTCTACGAGGATGGAGCCAGCTGGGCGGTGGTGGTCGCCACCACTCTCGGGACGCTGGCGGCCTACCTCTGGTTCAATGCTCATCCATCTCAATTGATGATGGGAGATGCGGGTTCTCGGGCGCTGGGATTGTTGTTGGGAGTGTTCGTGCTGGCGACGGGGAATCCGTTCCTGCTGCTGGTGGTGGCGCTACTGATCCTCGCCAATGGAGGCACCGGTCTGTTCAAGATCGGGTTCATCAAGTACCTCAAGCTAGACCTCATCCGCATCCGCTGCCCGCTGCACGATCACTTCCTCAAGAATTGTGGTTGGTCGAGCAGCCAGGTGCTGGTCAGGTTTGTCATCCTGCAGGCCGTGTTGGCACCATTGCTGATCGTGATCCTGCTCAAGGTGCGCTGACCGAGGGGATGGGACCGGTGCCACGGCAGAAAAGGTTGGCTGGCGGCTGGTGAATTCGGTCGCACGGTTGTTGCTGGAACTTCACATCGATCGCTTTTTCCCTCAGCAGAGAGAGCCCTGGCAAGCGGCGGAAGCGCGATCCTCACCGTCGTCGCCCGTCGAGATCGCGACCTCCTTCTCTGGGATCCGGGACCCTGACCAGGCGCTGGGTGGAGCAAAAGGAACCAGAGCGTCAGAGTCCAGAGCGACAGAGTCCACCACGGCGTTGATGTGCGTGAATTGATTCGACCGGCAGGAATCCAGCCGCAGAAATCCAGCAGTTGTGGGCATCGGATGGAACTCTATCGGATGGGTTGAACATCCAGGAATATGGCGGTTCAGCAGGGCGATTGGGGCTCGATTAGCAGCCGGAGAGATCGCACTCCAGGCTATCGGCTGCGGTCGGATCTGCGCCGCAGCCACTCTGGAGATTGGGCTCGGGAATGCCGGGGGAGTTGGGAACAAACAGGCTCCCTAACAGGAATACCGCATCGGCGACATTGACCCCACCATCGTCATTGATGTCGCCAGCATCTCTGCAGGAGAGGGGAGGCGATCCGGGGACAAACAGGCTCCCTAACAGGAATACCGCATCGGCCACATTCACTCCCGTGTCGCTATTGCAATCGCCTCGGATGAACTCATCGCCGACCGGGCATGGCACCGCCACCTCGATCAGCGCGAGGCCATTGATGTCATGGTCGAAGGTGCCGAGGAAAGTTTCGTCGCCGCTGACGTTTACCGTGTAGGCGGAACGAGCGGTATCCCCCTGGACCCAGAGAAATGTATCCTGGTCCGCCAGGTAGGTCAGGGTGCGGATCGGTTCACCAGAGAGCTGGGCAGAGATGTTGATGCTGGTCGTATCGCAGCTGTTGGAGCCAGGCGCAGCGGAAGGCTCCTCAAAACTGGCGAGCTCTCCGGTGACATATCCTCCCGAGGCGCGGAAGATGGCTCCGCCGGAGCCCAGGCTGAGACTGTCGCCGCCATTACTGCCAGGGTACTGACACAGATCGGTCGGGCCGCCGGTGATGGTGCTCAACTCACACAAGTTTGAACTTCCGGTACTCAGTTGATTGGTGATGGCGCGAATCTCGCCAGCGGAGTTGAAATCAAGGTCGTTGAAGTCGAGTACGGTAAATCCGACGATGGCCAGCGTATCGTCGATGGGATTGTATTCCATCAGCCAGGGGTTGGGCAAAGGAGAGGGGGGAAGGGAGGTCAGCGTCAGCATGTACCAGTTGCCGCTGGTGGGGTGAACCGCGATCCCACGAATCCCATCGATCTCGATGGCTCCGGGAATCGACATGGCGAACGCCTCTTCGACCTCGAGGGTGAGAGGGTTGACGCTTCGCACCACATCATCTTGATCGGAAACGGTCAGCCAACGAGTTTCGAGGCAAAACTGGGCTTCGACGCCTGTGGGAGCCAAGGCCACCCACAAGGTGAGAAGAGAAAGCACACCCAGGATCCGACGTGGACAATTCCGTTGCATGACTCGCTCCTCTGATCACCGCCAAGGAAAGGCCGATAACGGCACTTTCGCCTTCAACTCGGACTACTTCAAGGCTTTCTGAAGGGACTTCTCCAGCTGCTCATAACTCTGATAGCCCGCGTCTCGGCCGACCACATTACCCTTGCGGTCGATGAAATAGACCGTCGGTAATCTCTTTAGATGATACTGCTGAAATCCCACTCCATCGCCCCGGATCAGCATTCTCTGCTGTAATTCGTTCTCCTGAACGAACTCCCGGATGCGGGTCCGGCCGTCATTGTCAGCATTTATTGCCAATACCTCGACATTTTTGCTCCTGAAGTCCTTCTGGATCTTGCTGAGGTGCGGAGACTCCGCACGGCAGGCACCTCACGAATAACCCCAGAACGCCACCATCAAGGTCTTCCCCTTGAAATCGGACAGGTTCACCATCTTCCCGTCGAGACCTTCAAGGGAGAAGTCGGGGGCCGGCTTTCCCATCATCTTCTTTGCCCGGACATCTGGATCGAGCGGTTGGGATGCGATCTTTTTGCTCGATTTGAGCAGATAAGCGACCTCATCCACGACTTCAGCAAGGGGGCCCTTCTTGTGGTCCTTCTGTCCCTTCTGGAACATCTTCTCCGCCATCTCGACCGCCGCCAGCGACATCCCCTTGCGCAGGACTCTCACCACCGGGGCGAGGAATTCATAGGCTGCTTCGACCTGCTGTGATTCCTCCTCCTCGATCAGTCCCGCTTCCAGTCTCTCGACTCGCAAACTGCGCTCCTCGGAGGTGGCGTTCTCTTCATCTCCACGCAGCAAGGTGGCTGCCCATTCTGCTCGCTTCAGCGACCCGCCGGCATTCAGGTACAACGTTTCCTTGAACGCACTCAGGCGCAACGCTCTGGCGCCGCCGCGGATCTGGATCTGGCCTCCGGCCAACTGGCCCGTCAGGATCAACTGCCCATCGTCGTCGACTGCTTCGATTCGTTCGACCGAGATTTGCCTTCTCAACCCGACTGGGGTACCAGCGGCCCAGCCCAGTCCAGCCCCCTCGGATCCCGCCCCGTGGACCGAGAGCAACATCTCCATCACTGCAGGGGAAAGGGGATCGAACAGTTCCGGTCTCGGTTTGCTGGAGCCGCGAATCAACATCGAGCCGATGGGGAATCCGCCCGGATAGGTGCCATTGGAAGCGGTCGCACGCCAGACCCAGCGGTTTCCACCGGGTGCGGGGATCTGGAAGATGGTGACCTCGAACTCAAGAACCTCTTCTCCGCGGCTTCTCTCGACCTTCCAGACCGCCTTCGCCGAAGGATTCGGATCATCTTCATCGCTGCCAGCCTGGGCTGGAAGAGAGGTGGGTTGGAGCAGAGACAGCAACAGGGATGCGAGTAGTACGGTACTCAGATGAGTCTTGAGCCGTTCAAATGTCATACAGATCACTCCTCGTGGCGGAAAATCGCCAGATGTGTCGAGAATTCTGGAAAGCCCCGAAAAAATCAGTCGGACCTGGAATCTCTCGGTCCACGGCCCGAATTCACGGTAATCTCCGCCCCCCTGAGGCACAAGTGGCCGCCTCCGCCAGATTCACACTGGTTTACACCGTGGAAGCCTATTACACTGGAGGGAGTACGCGGGGGGACAGGGCCCGATCGGGGATTCCATGGGGGATTCTTGAATTTGAGTCGTCCTCAAGATATTGGCTGGTCCACTTCATCCCGGAACCAGCGCTGAACCTCTCGAGAGGAGGCTCGATTTGTCGAACCGAATGAGCAGTTTTCTAGGACTGGCCTTTTTGCTTCTCTTCACACCTGTCGCTCTAGGCGTGGCCTTTGCCGCAGATGACGACGGTGGGCTGCGCAAGCCCCTCGATCTACCTGCCGGTGGAGCGGGTGATGATGATGAAGAAGAAGATGCTCCGGAAGCGATTCGCTTCTACGGATCTGAATTCGAAGGAGATACTTTCGTCTTCATCGTGCCGGCCTATGGCTTCTGCGGTGAGACTGACATCTTCGACATGATTC
>Ga0302119_10000064_pt1 | contig 38065 bp, 43 predicted proteins | sample AG5_Tmax_MG_FD_203114 | JGI IMG/M metagenome (GOLD analysis project Ga0302119, IMG submission 203114) | Marine microbial communities from Western Arctic Ocean, Canada - AG5_Tmax | ecosystem: Environmental > Aquatic > Marine > Oceanic | place: Canada: Western Arctic Ocean | collected 2017-10-01 | reverse complement strand
AATGGGACAGCCCATGGGGACGTGGGTTTCCGGGTTGGCACATCGAGTGCTCGGCGATGAGTTTGAAGTACCTGGGAGGTACCTTCGACATTCACACCGGTGGTGAAGACAATATCTTTCCTCATCACGAATGTGAGATTGCTCAATCGGTCGGCGCAGGTGTCGGAGAGTTTGCACGGATCTGGGTTCACGCCAGGCACCTACTGGTCGACGGTCAGAAGATGTCGAAGAGCAAGGGTAACTTCTACACCATCAACGATCTGGTCGAGCGTGGCTTCCGTGGCCACGAAATTCGCTACTCGTTGATCTGCAATCACTATCGTCAGCCGATGAACTTCACCATCGATGGGATGGACGGGGATACCAAGGCGGTCCAGCGTCTTCGAACCTTGAGAAAAAAACTGGAGGAAGCGTCAGTCGGGAGTACTGCGGATACCGAGGTCGACTCGCAACTGGAGGAGTCGAAGCGACAATTTGACGTATGTATCGACGACGACCTCAATCTCTCGGGAGCCCTGGGAGTGCTTCATGATCGGGTGAGAGCTCTCGGTAGGGATTTGCCCCAAGGCTCTGCGGCGCTGCTAGCCCTCGAATTCTTGCGCCACTGTGATCAGATCCTGGGGGTTATCTTCGTCGAAGACGAGGCGCCTGCAGTGCCCCTGACCGACAGTCAGCAGCAACTGATCGAGCGGCGAGAAACTGCTCGAGCCGAGCGGGAATGGTCGTTGGCAGACGAAATTCGAGATCAACTGCTGGCCGAGGGGATCGTCATCGAGGATGGACCGACCGGCACCACCTGGAGTCGCCAGCGCTGAATGGGATCGGCGGGACCCCACCTGCGAGTCGCTTTTCGAGGCGTTGTGGGGTGGCCAGGATCCCCTCAGAGACCTCATGAGGCCGGGGTGACGTTGCTGAGCACTCTGCGAGGACCGGTAATGACCCTTTCGGGGGGACGCGATCAGGAGTCGATCGACCGACAAACAGCCATGAGAGGCGCGCGGGCCTCGATTCCGAGGGACGCTTGCAGAGCGGCAGCAGGATGGCTATCCTTCCGGCCTTGTGCCCATCTGTGCTAGCGTAGCTCAGCGGTAGAGCTCCCGCTTTGTAAGCGGGTGGTCGTGGGTTCGACTCCCACCGCTAGCTTCTGCAAGTTCTTGTGCGGTAAGGGATTGCGGGAATCCAGGGTCGGGCCTGGAAAGTGCATCTGTGGATTCTGTGTGGGGGTGTGCCCGAGTGGTTAAAGGGACTTGGCTGTAAACCAAGTGCGTAAGCTACGTAGGTTCGAATCCTACCGCCCCCACTGTTCTTCCAGATCGAGAGAAGATCCACGGATTTGCTTGTAAGACGACCCGCAACCTTGTTTCCTATTGGACCTTCCATCATTGGAGAAGGATTCCCCAGATGGGGGATTCGCCCGAAGTGATCGGTGGCGAGAGTTCGAGTGCGAGAGATCCTGCTACGAGGGGGATCGCGATAGATGATGTTCTTGACGATTCAGTTCGCAGGAATGTCGAGAGGCCGCCGGATACTGGTGACTGGAAACAGGACTGACCAGGATTTCCATGATGCTTTGCGCGAAGTGGTCAACATTGGCTACCAAGAACATTGGCTACCAAGAACATTGGCTACCAAGAACATTGGCTACCAAGAAGTTGAGATCGCGTTTGGCGGATCGAGAAACCGGTGGAACGAGTGTGAACGATTTGCGGGTGTAGCTTAGTGGTAAAGCCCCAGCCTTCCAAGCTGGTCATGTGGGTTCGATTCCCATCACCCGCTCCAGGAATCAGAACGGCACCGAGGTGTCGATGAAAAGAAATAGACGAGCTGCTGTAGCTCAGTGGTAGAGCACGTCCTTGGTAAGGACGAGGTCACGGGTTCAAGTCCCGTCAGCAGCTCCAGACAAATGGGCCCGCACACTGGTGTGGGATGAGATTAATAGTTCGCCGAACCCGAGTCGTGTCTGCGACGGGGGAGGCCATGGATGAGACCCGGGCAGTGGCCGTTGAATGACGGTCCAGACCACGGGCGGGGAGATTTCCAAGATGGCGAAGGAAACCTTCGTACGCGACAAGCCTCACGCCAATGTGGGGACAATTGGTCACGTGGACCACGGCAAGACGACTCTGACCGCTGCGATCACTGCTGTGCTTGCACAATCTGGCGGTGCAGTGGTAAAGGCGTTTGATCAGATCGATAATGCGCCTGAAGAGCGGGAGCGTGGGATCACCATCGCAACCGCCCATGTGGAGTACCAGACGGAAAACCGTCACTACGCCCATGTGGATTGCCCGGGACACGCTGACTATGTCAAGAACATGATCACCGGTGCGGCCCAGATGGACGGAGCGATTTTGGTCGTTTCCGCCGCAGATGGTCCGATGCCCCAGACTCGTGAGCACATCCTGCTCGCTCGTCAGGTCGGCGTGCCGAAGATCGTTGTGTTCATGAACAAGGCGGACATGGTCGATGACGAGGAACTCATCGAGTTGGTGGAGATGGAAATCCGCGAACTCCTCAGTGCGTATGAGTTCCCCGGAGACGACATTCCGATCATCAAGGGAAGCGCACTCAAGGCTCTGGAGGATCCAACTTCCGATGCCGCTGGTGCGATCACCGAGTTGTTGGCAGCCGTCGATGAGTACATCGATATTCCAGAACGCGACAACGCCAAGGACTTCCTGATGCCGGTGGAGGATGTGTTCTCCATTGCAGGTCGTGGAACCGTGGTGACTGGTCGTATCGAAACTGGAATTCTCAAGACCGGTGACGAAGTTGAAATCGTCGGGATCAAGGACACTCTTTTGACCACCTGCACTGGGGTCGAAATGTTCCAGAAGACTCTCGATGAGGGGCAAGCCGGCGACAACGTCGGTGCGCTGCTTCGTGGTACCAAGAAGGAAGAAGTGCACCGTGGACAGGTGTTGGCCAAGAAAGGCAGCATCACTCCGCACACCGAGTTCGAGGCAGAGGTCTACATCCTCTCCAAGGACGAAGGTGGTCGGCACTCTCCATTCTTCAACGGGTACCGTCCTCAGTTCTACTTCAGGACCACTGATGTGACTGGTAACACCGAGGTCGTCGGGGCAGACATGTGCATGCCTGGGGACAACGCAAAGATCAAGGTTGAGTTGATCACTCCGATCGCAATGCACGAGCAGCTGCGCTTCGCAATCCGTGAAGGCGGTAAAACCGTCGGAGCGGGAGTGGTGAGCAAGATCGTGAAGTAGACCTTCGGGTTTACGTTGGTTTTCGAGGGACGCCGAACCACCTCCGGGTGACCAGAGGTGGTGCGGCGTCCCTGATTAGAATTTGATGGAGTGCACTTTTGAGTGCGACGATTTGAGTTTCGATTTGACTTTGCGAGTGGTTTCGTCAGGAGGGCAGTAGCTCCAATTGGTAGAGCAGCGGATTCCAAATCCGCGGGTTGTGGGTTCGAGTCCCTCCTGCCCTGCCAACCTTGACTGACCAGCGAGAATGACTGACCAGCGAGAATGACCGGCCAGCGACCCAATTGCTGGTGCGATCGAGAATCGAATTCGAAATGGTCCCGCTCGTGAACGTTGAGTGCCGAATTTGAGTGCGATGAATTTTCCTGGCGGTCAGGGATTTTCACAGGAAGCATCCAGGTGACGATTCCTGGCAGCAGAGATCTAATGAACGGGAAGGGACGAAGATGAGTTTCCGTCTCTACAAAGAGGGGCAGGGCCGCTGGGCTCGAGGAGCCCTGGCTTCCATCCTGTTTCTTGTGGGTCTGTATGCGACAGTCTCCATCTCCCAGTGGTTCGATGGAAATGGCTGGGGCACCGATGTGGTTTTCACATTGCCTGTCATCCACTGGGGTCCCAAACTCAAGGATTTGATTTCAGTACTGATATTCTTGCCATTCCTGCTCGGTGGATACTGGTATTACAATCAGCCACGAGTCAGTGATTTCCTGATCGACACGGAGCATGAGTTACAACACAAGGTTACCTGGCCAACACGACCAGAAACCGTCAAGAATTCCATCGTGGTGGTGATCACCTGTATCGTCATCATGAGTTGGATCGTATTGGCCGATCAGGCGTTTAAAGTGATTCAATCGGCGGTATACCACTAATGAATCCGATCCGTTCTGAACTCACTGTCTCTGACGATCTGTACTGTTCCTCGCCTGGCGAAGGAACGGGAGAAGAGGTCGATGACACCGTAGCCGCAGATATCGTCGAAAGTGACGAGATCATTGGCGCTACGGCTGACGAAGCGGTGGAAGAGCTGGAAGATGACCCGGTTACCTCGAGTCCTTCTAAGATACGCAAGGACCCAGCGGATGAATTGCCGTTCGAATGGTACGTCATCAAGGTTGCCAATGGTCGCGAGGATACGCTTTCTCGCAAGGTTGAGAAAACACTGGCCCTCAGGGGGCTCGATGCCTATGTCCGGAACATCGAGGTTCCGAAACAAAAGGTCACCGAGATCAAAGAGGGTAAAAAGAAGATTCGAGAGATCAAACTCTACCAGGGTTACTTCTTCATGGAGTGCCAACTGGTCGAGGAGATCTGGTACTTGCTGAGGGATATCCAGGGAGTGGGCTCCTTCGTCGGCGGAGTCGGTAACAAGCCGATGCCGATGACACCGGCTGAGGTGCGCAAGTTGCGTGACATGATGGAGCAACGCGAGAGTGAAACTCCTCCAGAGTTGAAGATCGATGTGAAAAAGAACGATACGGTGAAGGTCAAAGATGGCCCCTTCGAAAACTTCGAAGGCATCGTGGAAGAGGTCCACCCGAAGACGGGAAAACTGCGAGTGATGGTCACCATCTTTGGCAGGGATACCCCGGTAGACCTCGAATACTGGCAGGTAGAACAGACTTGATCCCGAATTGAATCAGGGATCCATGCGGGAGGTTCACCCCGGAAGTTCCGGAGGGTGATCCGCAGACCGCAGGAAATGGCAGGTCATGGCAAAAGCAAGTAAGCAAGTAACCGGATTGATCAAATTGCAGGTACCGGGAGGACAGGCAACCCCTGCTCCACCGGTGGGACCTGCGTTGGGTCAGCACGGTGTCAATATCGGCGAGTTCGTGCAGCGATTCAACTCGGAGACCTCCAGCCAGCAAGGCGTGGTCATCCCGGTTGAGATCAGCGTTTACTCCGATCGATCCTTTGATTTCATCCTGAAGTCTCCTCCCGCAGCAGTGCTCATCCTGAAGGCGATGGGTGCAGAAAAAGCTGCCAATAACCCAGGGCACGAGACGGTCGGCACCATCACCTCAGCGCAGGTGAAAGAGATTGCCGAGACCAAAATCAATGATCTGAATGCTGCAACCATCGAGGCTGCGATGCGGATGATTGAAGGAACTGCTCGTAGCATGGGCGTGAAGGTGGAGGACTGATGTCAAGAACTAGCAAGCGCCACGGCGGTAATCGCTCGAAAGTAGATTCGGTAGTTGCAGTGTCGGTGAACGAAGCGGTCAAGATCCTCGGCGGATTCCAGATTGCCAAGTTCGACGAAACAGTCGAGATCGCGATCCGCCTGGGTATCGATCCACGGCAGGGCACTCAAAATGTCAGGGGAGCGTTTTCTCTTCCGCATGGCATCGGCAAGCAAGTCCGGGTGATCGCATTCGTTGAAGGACCCGCTGCAGAAGAGGCCAAGGCGGCAGGAGCCATCGAGGTCGGAGCTAAGGATCTGGCAGAAAAGGTGGAGGGTGGTTGGTTCGATTTCGATGTCGCCATCGCTCACCCCTCGATGATGAGATTCGTCGGAAAACTGGGAAAAGTGCTGGGTCCCCAGGGAAAGATGCCGACTCCCAAGAGTGGCACGGTGACCACAGATGTCACCAAGGCCGTTGCGGAGTTCGTCGCAGGGAAAATCGAGTTTCGCAATGATGCTGGTGGAATCATCCACGCTCCGGTGGGACGTCGCAGCTTTGAAGCGGCGCAACTCACCGAGAATATCGATGCATTCATCCAGCACGTTGAGAAATTGAAGCCAAGTTCGACCAAGGGTACATACATGAAAAAAGTTCACATCAAATCAACAATGTCGCCTTCTGTTTCCGTAATTTGCGGACAGTAAGACAAGAGAGCAAGAGAGGAGGGCCACATGGCCCGTAGGCTGAAAGTCATGATGGCTGACCAACTGCGTCAGCGTCTCGACAATGCCGGAGATCTGCTCCTTGTCGATTTCTCCGGTCTGAACTCAGATGAGGATTTTGCCGCTCGCAAGGAACTTCGTACGGAGGGCCTGACGGTGGGGGTTGTAAAGAATTCCATTCTTCGTCGAGTACTCACCGAGAGCGGCAACGAATTTCCGGAAGAGACCTATGCGGGTCCCCTTGCGCTAGTGCTCGGGGAAGCCGATGCCATCACCGCCAGCAAGTCGATTGCGGGCTGGAGAAGAAAGAACGGCAAGGTCATGGCGCTCAAGGGCGGCATGCTGGAAGGCGAGGCCTTGGGCCCCGCCGAAGCCGAACGATTAGTGAAAATGCCAAGTGTCCAGGAAACACGTACAGCTGTCGTTTCTGCGATTGCCGGACCGCTGACGAGCCTGGTCGCTATTTCCCAGAACCTACTCACCGGAGTTCCCGGTGTGCTGCAGGCGATCGCAGACAAGCAAAGTAAAGAAGGAGAGTAGCTGCCATGTCGGATGAAGCTGCCACCGAGACGGAGAAGGCCCCGCCGAGCAAAAATGTCGGATCCATCGTGGAGAGCATCAAAGTGCTCAATGTGATGGAGCTGGTTGAGCTCAAGGATGTCCTCGAAGATGAATTTGGTGTCACCGCCGCTGCTGCAATGCCGATGGGAATGCCCATGATGGCAGCCGGAGGTGATGTTGGTGAAGAGGTTGCTGAGCAGACCGAGTTTGACGTAATTCTTACCGCCATCGGCGACAAGAAGATTCCCGTCATCAAGGCTGTTCGAAGTATCACAGGTCTTGGCCTCAAAGAGGCTAAGGATCTGGTTGAAAGCGCGCCGAAGGCTGTCAAGGAAGGTGCCTCCAAGGAGGACGCCGAGAAGCTCAAGAAGGAGCTGGAAGACGCCGGAGCGACTGTCGAAGTCAAGTAGACTTTCGACGGGTGAATTCGATCGATTCTCGTCCAGTCGCTCTTTGGCGTCTGGACGAGATGGATCGATTGAGTTCACGGGGTATTTTGCAAACGAATGAGTGCGGGGGTGGCGCCCGAGCGAGGAACGCGCCTCCGGGACTCCGGGAATCAGTGGTATGCCGAGGGGGGAGCCTTCGGCTGGTAGATTCCCAGTTCTGTCCCTGACAGCTGTCAACGGGCTGTCGCAGTATCGTCATCGCGCGGGAATTGATTCCCGACACGAGGGTACACGAGTATCAGCGAGATTGTCGATGAGATCGTCGACGGGTCATCTCGCTGGCGCCGGATGGGACGGACCGATTCTTACCGATCAGGTGGGAGTCGTGTTCAGAAATCGAAAGTGAGGCAGCATGGAGACCAAGGTCTTCGGAGGCGGTATTCGTACTGTGCCGATTCCAAATCTAATGGAATTGCAGATGAATGCCTATTCACAGTTCTTGCAGGCCGATGTGCATTGGTCCGACAGGGATAATATCGGTCTGGAATCGATTCTTCGTGAGATATTTCCGATCGAAAGTTACGACGGCACCATCTCCCTGACTTACCTGGGATATGACCTCGGGCGGCCGCGCTACACCATCGATGAATGCCGTCAACTCAAGTTGAGCTACGGCACACCCTTCAAGATCCGCCTTCGGATGGAGAAAGAGGGAGAATCGGTCGAGGAAGAGGTCTTCCTGGGAGAACTGCCAAGCATGATTGGCGGCGGGGAATTCATCATCAACGGTTCCGAGCGAGTCATCGTGAGCCAGTTGCACCGTTCTCCGGGAGTCGATTTCAGTGAAGAACTTCATACTGGTGATGTCCGGCTGCACTCGGCCAGGATCATTCCTGAGCGAGGATCCTGGGTCGAATTCAATGTGACCAAGAAAGGTGCATTGACGGTTCGAATCGACCAAAGCGGGAAATTCCCGGCCACCATGCTGCTGCGCGCGATGAACGAGGAATACGGTTCATCGACTGCCATCCTTGAACTGTTCTACCCGGTCGAAACCGTCAAGGTGGGAAGCCTCAAGAGCATCGATAATCTGCTCGGTGAGGAAGTAGACGGGATCAAGAACGGTCGAGTCAGCGCCGAAGATATCGTCGACGCGGAGACCGGAGAGATCCTGCTTTCGACCGGAGACGTTTTCACCGAGACCTTCCTGAAGGCACTTTTCTCCGAGGATATGATCGCCAAGCGCGGCGGTAAGAACTCCTTCAAGGTGCTTCCTGAAAAATACGATGACCTGGTGCTGAAGACTCTCAAGGAAGACAACTCAGTCGACTACGAAGATGCGCTGATCAAGATCTACCAGCGCTTGCGCCCCGGAAATCCGCCGCAGGCGGCCAAGGCCAGGGAACTGTTCTTCGACAAGTTCTATAATCCGAACAAGTATCGACTGGGTCGTGTCGGCCGCTTCCGCATCAATCGGAAATTTGGTCTGGCGATTCCGGAGTCGGAGCAAACGATCCAGAAAGAAGACATTCTCGAATCGATCGCATACATCTTCAAACTGCGTGATCGAATGGGGAAACTGGACGATATCGATCACCTCGGAAACCGTCGTGTTCGCACCATCGAGGAACTTGCCGGCGAAGAGATGCGAAAAGGATTCCTCAAGCTCAAGCGCACCGTTCAGGAGCGGATGAGCATGATGGAGCCGGAAAACCTGACTCCGAGATCGGTGATCAACTCCAAGACGATCTCGTCGTCGGTGGAGTTTTTCTTCGGTAGAGGAGAACTCTCGCAGGTGGTGGACCAAACCAATCCGCTATCGCAGTTGACTCACGAGAGGCGCCTGAGCGCGCTCGGGCCTGGTGGATTGAACAGGAAGCGAGCCGGCTTCGAGGTGCGAGATGTACACATCTCTCACTACGGCCGGATCTGTCCCATCGAGACTCCCGAGGGAACCAACATCGGCCTGATTTCCAGTCTCGCTGTGTTTGCGACCATCGACGAGTATGGATTCCTCATCACGCCTTACTTCCAGGTCAAAGATGGCAAGGCGAAGATCGACTCATCCTCGGTCAAGTTCTTGCGCGCGGATGAAGAGGAAAACCAGTACCTGACTCCGGCAGATACTCCGGTAGATGAATCTGGCGCCTTGCTCGGAGACCTGGTGCTGGCCCGCCTCAACGGTGAGTTCATCATGGTCGAACCGTCCAAGATCCAGCTGATGGACGTCTCGTCCAAGCAGCTGATTGGAGTCTCGGCTGCGTTGATCCCCTTCCTCGAGCACGACGACGCAAACCGTGCCCTGATGGGATCGAACATGATGCGTCAGGCGGTCCCCCTGCTTCGAACCGACCCACCTCTGGTGGGAACCGGCATGGAAGAGCATGTTTCTCGGTACTCCGGCATGGTCCTCCGTGCTCCAAACTCGGGCACCGTGACCTCGGTGGACGCGACTCACATCGAAGTGGATGGCGAGCGCTACCAGCTGAAAAAATATCGCGGTCTCAATGAGAGAACCTGTCAGAATCAGCGTCCCTGCAAGGTGCTGGGTGACGTGGTCGAAGAAGGCGAAGTGATCGCCGATGGAGCGGCAACCCAGAATGGGATCCTGTCGCTGGGTCGGAATATCCTGGTGGCCTTCATGTCATGGGATGGCTACAACTTCGAGGATGCCATCATCGTCAGTGAGCAACTGGTGCGTGAAGACATCTACACGTCGATTCACATCGATGAGTTCGAAATCGAAGTCCGTGAGACCAAATTGGGTCGCGAGGAATTCACCCGTGATATTCCTAATGTCTCGGAACGAGTGCTGGCGAAGCTCGATGAGGAAGGAATAGTCAAGACCGGTACCAGAGTCTCTCATGGAGATATCCTGGTCGGTAAAGTCGTTCCGAAATCGAAGAGTGAACTGTCACCCGAGGAGAAACTTCTTCATGCGATCTTCGGTCGAGCGGGAGAGGACGTGAAGAACGAATCCTTGACCGTGACTTCCGGAGTCGAAGGAGTGGTCATCGATTCGAAGAAGTTCTCCAGGAGAAGTGATCTGGATACGGATGAACGTCGCAAGATCAAGGCCGAGGTGGAAGAGAAGGAAGCCTGGGCCTACGAGGAGATCGTTCTCGAGATCGACACCTTGCTCAATGAGCTGAAGACGGTCCTCGGATCGTCACCCCGGAATCCCAACACGGGTCGGGTGTTCAAGGTGGATGAACTCTATGCCGCTCGCAGTGTCCACTCCATCAAGATTGCATTGAACCCCGATCTGCTCCTTGGATCGTCGGAGAAGAAGAACCGTCAGATCAAGTCTGCGCTGCTCAAGCACCTCAGCCGTATGGAAGAGGTCGAAGACATCCGAAACCGTGATGTCAATCGACTCACCCGGGGTGACGAACTCGCACCCGGAGTGATCGAGATGGTCAAGGTATACGTCGCGACCAAGAGGAATCTGTCGGTCGGAGACAAGATGGCGGGACGTCACGGAAACAAGGGCGTGATTTCGCGCATCTTGCCGAGACAGGATCTACCGTTCCTCGAGGACGGGACTTCTGTAGAGGTGATTCTCAATCCGCTCGGAGTGCCGTCGCGAATGAACCTCGGTCAGATTCTGGAAACCCAGCTTGGCTGGGCCGCTGAAAAGCTTGGCTATCGTGCAGTGACACCAGTCTTCGACGGAGCCAAGGAAGACGAGATTCGTGACGAGATGAAAAAGGCTGGAATTCCCCTCGATGGTAAATCCGTTCTCTATGACGGACGTACCGGCGAGAGATTCGAGCAGAAGGTCACCGTCGGAAGAATGTACCTGTTGAAGTTGCATCACCTTGTCGATGACAAGATTCACGCGCGGGCCACCGGGCCATACTCCCTCATCACCCAGCAGCCGCTCGGGGGTAAGGCGAGGTTTGGCGGACAGCGCTTTGGAGAGATGGAAGTTTGGGCTCTTGAAGCCTATGGGGCCGCACACATCTTGCAGGAGTTGCTCACTGCGAAATCTGACGATGTGGATGGGCGAGCCAAGATCTATGAGTCGATGGTCAAGGGTGAGAACAGTTTGCAGGCCGGAACTCCGGTCTCATTCGACGTTTTGACCAACGAGATCAAGGGCCTGGGGTTGAACCTCGAACTGGAAAAGAAGCAATAACATGGTCGAACCTGTTTATGACAAGGTGAACGACGTTGGCGCGGTCAACATTCACCTTGCTTCACCCACCGATATCCTCTCCTGGTCACAGGGTGAGGTCCGGAAACCTGAAACCATCAATTACAGGACCTACCGTCCTGAGAAAGATGGACTCTTCTGCGAACGCATCTTCGGTCCCGAGAGAGACTGGGAATGTGCGTGTGGAAAATACAAGGGCATCAAACACAAGGGAATCATCTGTGACCGCTGTGGCGTCAAGGTGGCTCACTCGCGTGTGCGTCGCGAGCGGATGGGGCACGTCAACCTCGCCGCACCTGTGGTTCATATCTGGTTCTTCAAGGCGATGCCTTCGAGACTGGGTAACCTTCTTGACATGAAGACCACTCATCTCGAACGAGTGATCTATTATCAGGACTATGTGGTGATCGACCCGGGTGATACTCCGCTCAAGGAGAAGGGTCTCCTCAGCGAAGAGGAGTACCGCTTCGCCAGGGAGAAGTACGGGGATTCATTCGAGGCGGACATGGGCGCTGAAGCGATTCGCACCATGATCAACCGCCTCGAGTTGAACTCGCTCTTCGAGGAACTGAAGGACGAGTACGAAAATACCCGTTCCAAGCAGAAGCGAGTGGCACTGATCCGTCGCCTGAAGATCGTCAGGACCGTTCTCAACTCTGGCAACAAGCCGGAGTGGATGATCCTGGAAGCGGTTCCGGTGATTCCGCCCGACCTTCGCCCGCTAGTTCTGCTGGAGAGTGGAAATTTTGCGACCAGCGATCTGAATGACCTCTACCGTCGTTTGATCAACCGCAACAACCGCTTGAAGAAGTTGCTCGATCTGAACGCCCCCGAGGTGATCATTCGTAACGAGAAAAGGATGCTTCAACACTCGGTGGATGCTCTGTTCGACAACAACAGGTGTCGCCGACCAGTGTTGGGATCGAACAATCGACCGCTCAAATCCCTGACCGACATGATCAAGGGAAAGCAGGGTCGATTCCGCGAGAACCTGCTCGGCAAACGAGTCGATTACTCGGCGCGATCAGTGATCGCGGTCGGTCCAGAGTTGAAACTTCATCAGTGTGGACTACCCAAGAAGATCGCTCTCGAGTTGTTCCAGCCCTTCATCATCCGTCGTCTGAAGGAGTTGGGATACGCAGACACCATCAAGAGCGCAAAGAAGATGCTTGAGCGCAAGGACGATGAGGTCTGGGACATCCTTGAAGAGGTGACTCAGGGGCATCCGGTGCTGCTGAACCGTGCGCCGACCCTGCACAGGATGGGAATCCAGGCGTTCGAGCCGGTTCTCATCGAAGGAAACGCGATCCTGGTTCACCCTCTCGTTTGTGAAGGATTCAATGCGGACTTTGATGGAGACCAGATGGCGGTTCACCTGCCACTTTCCATCGAGGCTCAACTGGAAGCGCAGAACCTGATGTTGTCGACCAACAACATCTTCTCTCCTGCGCACGGCAACCCGATCATCGCTCCTTCACAGGATATCGTGATGGGGTGTTACTACCTGACCATCGCCAAGGAAGAGATGCCGGGTCACGAGATCCGCTTTTCCAGCACCGCAGAAGTTCATACCGCTCTGGGTGCCAACAAGGTTCATGGTCACGCTGCCATCAAGGTGAGGCTGCCAGAAGGAAAAGTGGTCTTCAGCCCGCATGGCAAGGTACAGCAGCCGGATGAGAATGGATTCCATACCACTGCGCCTGGCCGGATCATCTTCAATGATCTTCTCGGGCACCCTGACATGCCCTTCTACAACTTCGCTCTGGCGAAGAAGGATCTGAAGGCGGTCATCGCAGATTGCTTCCGGATTCTTGGAAGAAGAGCTACGTTGCGATTCCTCGATGAGATGAAGGACCTCGGATTCAAGGCAGCGACTCGTTCTGGACTGTCCTTCAGTTCTGACGACCTACGGATGCCTGAAGGAAAGTTCGCCCAGATCGAAGCCACCCAGGCCCAGGTCGAGGCGATCCAGAAACGTTACCAAGATGGAGTGATCACCAACGACGAACGTCGTAGTCAGATCATTGACCGCTGGACAAACACCACCAACGCGGTGGGTGACATGTTGATGAAGAAACTCGAGGAGGACACCACTCCGGGAGATTCATACGTCAATCCGATCCACGTGATGGTCGATTCGGGTGCTCGAGGGTCGGTGACTCAGATTCGACAACTCGCAGGAATGCGAGGCCTGATGGCCAAGCCTTCTGGTGAGATCATCGAGACTCCCATCAAGGCGTCGTTCCGCGAAGGTCTGCGTGTTCTCGAGTACTTCTCCTCGACTCACGGTGCTCGTAAAGGACTGGCAGATACTGCGCTGAAGACTGCTGACTCGGGTTACCTGACCAGGAAACTTGCGGATGTGGCCCAAAACGTGGTGATCACCAGCGCGGATTGCGGTACCAGAAATGGACTCGCCAAAAAGGCGATGAAGCGTGGAGACAAGGAAGCGATTCCACTGGCAGCAAGAATTCGTGGACGAACCTCCGTTGCGGAAATCAAGGATCCGATTACTGGTGAAGTTGTGATCGGAGTCAATGGCCTGATTACCTTCGAAATCGCCAATCGGATTCAAGAGCTGGGTCACGAGAAGATTTCGGTACGGAGCCCGTTGACCTGTGACGCTACCCTCGGATCCTGTGCTCACTGTTACGGCATGGACATGTCGACCGGAAAACAGGTCGAGCAGGGCATTGCGGTCGGAATTATCTCAGCGCAATCGATCGGGGAGCCTGGAACGCAGTTAACGATGCGGACCTTCCACATCGGTGGAGTGGCATCCAAGTCGGTGCAAGAAGCGACCATCAAGGCCTCTCGTGCGGGTATCGTCGAGTTGCGACAGACGACTCATGTCACGAGCAAGAGTGGTGATGAGGTGGTGCTCAGTCGCCGAGCAACGTTGGCCCTCGTCAACAAAGATGGCAAGTTGCTGGACTCTCACGAACTTCAACTCGGTGCTATTCTCCATGTCAGTGATGGGGATAAGGTGCTGAAGGGCAAAGTCCTTTACGACTGGGATCCCCACTCCCAGTCGATCCTCGCAGACGTGTCCGGAATTGTCGATTACGAAGACATCGTGGAAGGGGCAACCCTCAAGGTCGAGAAGGACCCGGTGTCCAACCTGGATCGTCGGGTGATTCTCGAGCACAAGGGAGAGTTGCATCCGCAGATTGTCATCCGGAACCAGTCCGATGGGCAGATCCTGGCGGCGTACCCGGTGCCGGAACGCGCGTTCATCCAGGTCGGAGATGGAGATTCTGTCCAGCCTGGAGACTTGCTGGCGAAATCCCCCCGAGAGATCACCGGTACCCAGGACATCACTGGAGGTCTACCCCGAGTGACGGAAATCTTCGAGGTTCGAAAGCCGAAGAATCCGGCGGTGATTGCGGAAGTGGACGGCAGCATCGAGATGGGTGAGAAGAAGCGCGGTAAGGCGATCATCAACGTGGTCACCCCCGAAGGCGAAATTTACGAACATGTGATTCCACCTGGAAAACACTTCCGCGTCACCAAGGGTGACGAGGTGGTGCATGGTCAACCGCTTACAGACGGAGACAAGGTTCCCAAGGACATCCTTCGAATCGAGGGTGCTGCAGAGGTGCAGCGCTACCTGATCGAAGAGGTGCAGGGGGTATACCTGTCGCAGAACGTAACCATCAATGACAAGCACATCGAAACCATCGTCGCTCAGATGATGAGGAATGTGAATGTTGTTGAACCGGGAGACAGTGACTTGCTGCCCGATACGCTTGTCGACCGCCATAGATTCAAAAAGATCTGCTCTGACCTGGTGGAGGAGGGCAAGATGCCTCCAACCGCAGAGCCGATGCTTCAGGGAATTACCAAAGCTGCTGTGAACTCTGACAGTTTCATCTCTGCTGCGAGTTTTCAGGAAACCACCAAGGTGTTGACCGAAGCGGCACTCAGCGGCAAGAAGGACAACCTGGTCGGGCTCAAGGAAAATGTGATCATGGGAAAAATGATCCCCGCAGGAACCGGATACCGTTTGTACTTTGACAAGGGAGTTCGCAAGCTGGCGGAGCCTCCTACGGTGGTGAAGGACAAGAGAGAGCCAGTGCTGATCGGTGATGCCACACCGAAACCGAAGGTTTCGAGCGACCCATTGAGAGATTTCTTGATGGGAGAAGATGCCGGACCGGTCGCTTCGACCGATCCGCTCGCGGCGCTGTTGGGCGGCGAAGCGGTCGTAGAGACCCCGGAAGCCCCTGCCGCCGAGGAGGGTGATTCCGGAGTCGACCTGGCAGTGACTGAATCGGCAGTACCAGTCGTAGAGGAGCCTGTTGAGGCCTCTGGTGCGGATCTTGAACCGGCCGAGGAGATCGCGACCGAGCCTCAGGCATTGCCTGAAGTCGTTGAGGAAGCCACGGGAAGCGAGGGAATTTCGCAGATCCCTGGCGAAGAAGAGTCAAAATCGGGAGATGAACAAGTCCAGTAAGGGTACCATGCGAGGCCGCGCTCGAGATTGTTTTCGAGCGGGTCCGCATCCAGGTGAAATCGAGTAGGCATGCCGACGATTAATCAGTTGGTCCGCAAGGGCCGCAAGAAGCAGAAGAACAAGAGTAAATCCCCGGTGTTGGACTCATGTCCGCAGCGTCGAGGTGTTTGCTTGCAGGTGAAAACCCAGACCCCGAAGAAGCCGAACTCGGCGCTGAGGAAGGTTGCCCGCGTGCGCCTTTCCAACGGCAAGGAGATCACCGCCTACATCGGGGGCGAAGGCCATAATTTGCAGGAGCACTCGATTGTTTTGGTGAGAGGTGGGCGAGTCCGGGATCTACCTGGAGTTCGGTATCACATCGTTCGAGGAACACTCGATTGTTCAGGTGTCGATGATCGTAAGCAAGGCCGTTCCAAGTACGGCAAGAAAAAGAAGTAAAGCAGGAGCCTCCATTGGCAAAGAAAAAAAACAAGGTAGCGAAGCAGAAGTTCCGCTCAACTCAGCGGTTCCAGAAGCCGGATCCTCGTTTCAATAGCATGGTGGTGACGAAGTTCATCAATCGGATGATGTGGGATGGCAAGAAAGCTGTGGCCTGCACCATCTTTTACGAAGCGATGGATCTCCTCGCCAAGAAGATCACCGACAGCGATCCGCTGGATACATTCCTTGCAGCGTTGCAAAACGTGATGCCGCAGGTTGAAGTGCGATCCCGTCGAGTCGGTGGTGCGACCTATCAGGTGCCTATCGAGGTGAGCCGTCGTCGTGCCCAGGCACTGGCGATCCGCACCATCATCGATACCTGTCGGGGTCGTGGGGGTAAGCCGATGGCCGAGCGCATCGCCGATGAACTGGCCCAGGCGTATCGTCGTGAGGGGGCCTCGGTCACCTGGCGCGAAAATACCCACAAGATGGCTGAGGCCAACAAACTGTTTGCGCATTACGCCTGGTAAGGTGCCCCTGAAGCGTTTTCGCTCACTTTTGCGGCACTCGACTCGAACACCAAGTACCGGGTCAAATCACCCTCTCGCCTTCTTCAGGGCGAGGGGGTGTTTTTCATCCGGGTCGCGGCGGGGCGCTTCGCTTGAGAGAAGTGCCTGATTACCGCAGAATCTCACCCGAGACTGGCCCTACAGCCTGGCAGACCAGCAGAATCGAGACGATGAAGAAACCCATCCGAAACATCGGGATCATTGCTCATATCGATGCGGGGAAGACCACCGTATCGGAGCGCTTCCTTTATTACTCCGGCAAGGAGTACAGGATGGGAGAGGTTCACGACGGCAGTGCTCACATGGACTGGCTGGTCGAAGAGCAGGAGCGAGGGATCACCATCACCAGTGCTGCGACTTCCTTCGAATGGGGTCCATGCGTGATGAACCTCATCGATACCCCGGGCCATGTGGACTTCACCGCAGAGGTGGAGCGATCCCTTCGGGTTCTGGATGGCGCGATCGGGGTGTTTTGCGGAGTTGCGGGTGTGCAGGCTCAGTCCGAAACGGTCTGGCGTCAGGCGAATCACTACAAGGTTCCCCGAATCGCATTCATCAACAAACTGGATCGTGTGGGCGCGGATTTCTATCGCGTCCTGGATCATGTTTCCGAGGGACTCTCCTGTCAGTTGCTTGCTCTCAATATTCCGGTAGGAACTGAATCGGATTTCAGGGCAGTGATCGATCTGATCACGATGCGGCAGTTCTCCTTTGATGAGGAGAGTCTCGGCGCTGACGTGATCGAATCGGACATCGAGCCTGAGATGGTGGAGACTGCAGAGCTGTACCGCTCTGAACTGCTGGAGATGGTCTCTGATCATGATGAAGGTGTGATGGAAAAGGTCATCGAGGGTGAACCGGTGCCCGATGAATTACTTCGTGCTGCGATTCGTTCCGGCACCATCGCTCGGCGATGGGTTCCAGTGCTGGCCGGGAGCGCTCTCGGGAACAAGGGTATTCAGCCACTCCTCGATGCGGTGGTGCATTACCTTCCTGCGCCCGAGGACATGGGCACGATCCCGGCGCGGAAACCATCCAATGGCGATCCGATCTCGGTGACCTGCTCCGAGGATGAGCCTTTCAGTGCCTTGCTCTTCAAGGTGCAGATCGATCCTCACGGCGAGTTGATTTACATGCGGGTCTACTCGGGATCTCTCGAGAAGGGCAAGACTGCGATGAATCCTCGCACCGGCAAGCGCGAGAGAATCAATTCGATGCACCGGATGCATGCCAACTCACGAGAAAATCTGGATCGAACCGTGGCGGGCGACATCGTCGCCGTGACGGGGCCCAGGTTCAGCGGCACGGGGGATACCCTTTGCGATGCCAAGCAGCAGGTGCTGCTGGAGGAGCCCATTTTCCCCGAGACTGTCATCTCGATGGCGGTGGAGCCACGCTCCAGCAAAGATCGCGACAAGTTGCAGGAAGTGCTGAGCAGGATCGAACGAGAGGATCCGACCTTCCGCATGGAGGTAAACAAGGATACCGGGCAATTCGTGATGTCCGGGATGGGAGAGTTACACCTCGAAGTGATACGGAACCGTCTCGAAAGAGACTTCAAGGTCGATGCAAACATCGGTAAGCCCAGGGTCGCGTATCGCCAGACTGTGGCGTGCGAGGGCTCGGCCACGGTGAGCGTCGAGCGGCAGATGGGTGGCAAGGATCACTTCGGGGAGGCGACCGTCACTCTGGCTCCATTGGGAGAAGATGCCGAGGAGTTCGCCGAGTTGGAATGGATCGGGGGGCCACCGGCCATCGCAATGGAGTGGGTCCAGGCGGTGGAGGATATGATTCGATCGTGCCTCAGCGGTGGAGGAGACCTGGGTTTCCCCTTCATCCGGGTCCAGGCGAGGGTCCATTTGCCTCCGATAATGTTAGAGACGACTGAGGCGGGTCTGACCGTTGCGGCCCGTGAAGCGTTTCAGGGCGCCCACAAGAAGGCGGGGGATCGGCTGTTGGAGCCCCTGATGTCGTTCCAGGTCACCACTCCTGAGGAGTACTTCGGCTCGATTCACCAGGATCTGGTGCGTCGAAGGGCCCAGATCGAGAAGGTCGATCTGGTCCAGGAATTGCGCAAGATCGCCGGGAAAGTGCCGTTGGCGGAGGTCTTCGGCTACACCACCTCATTACGATCCCTGTCGCAGGGCAGGGCCTCGATCTCCCTCGAGCCGATCGGATTCTCGACCGCTCCAGATAATGTTGCGGAGCGCTTCCGCTTCTGATCCGAGGTCCCCCGGACCCGTGCACTTTATTTACTCAGAATCCCTCCCAAATTGCGCTGTCGGCGTTGACAGTCCCCCTCAACTTCATACAATCACACGCTTTGAGAGATGGTGCCCGAACTTCCAGTCCTACTCCGTCCTCGTCCCTGTTCTTATGGGGAAGCGACTGCAGTGGTGGTGGGAGTCTTGGCGGCCGAGGAAAGAGACCCGAGCGTCGGGGTCGATTTGTTTCTGATGACAGAGAGGCTCGTTTTTCGAGTTCGCTTCAGGTCGTCATCCAATCGTCAACGTCGCAATCCAGTGCTGTGAGAGATTCAGTCCGGTTCGACTCGTTCAATGCTGCGGTGTCGACGGTCGATGATTCATCATCGACGAGTGGACGTTGGCAGGATACTGAGCGAAGAAGTTCGGTACGTTCTTTGGCAGGTTGGGAATCGAAGTGGTGCCGTGGTCACCCCGAACCGGTGAATGGTTCGGAATGGCGAACGGTACCAGGCTCGTGTGTGTCAGACGAGTTTCCTGGGTCGATGGACTGGATCGGATGAGCTGGATCGGATGAGCTGGATCGATGAGATCGGCAGTGAAGTCCAATCATCGACGGTGACGTGGCGTCTTTCAGCACAGGTGTGCTGGGAGTAAAGACCAGGAAATCAATGATCGACAAACGGTCGGTCAAGGTCGTGCGGAGAACGGGAGACTGAGCGCTCATGCAAAAGAACAAGATCCGGATTCGCATGGAAGCCTATGACCACAAGGTTCTCGATGGAGCTTCTGCTTCCATCGTGGAAACTGCCAAACGCACTGGTGCCCGCGTCCACGGACCGATTCCCTTGCCGACTCGCATCGAGAGATACACCGTCCTGCGCTCACCCCATGTCAATAAGAAGTCTCGCGAGCAGTTCGAGCTGCGCACACACAAGCGTGTCATCGAGATCAGCGAAGCGAGTTCAAAGACAATGGATGCCCTCACGAAGATCAACATGCCAGCTGGCGTGAACATCCGGATCAAGATCTAGGAGAACCAGTGACTCAGAGAATACGAAAGACGATTCTTGGGAAGAAACTGGGGATGTCCCAGATGTTCGACGAATCGGGTAGTTTGATCCCTGTGACCCTCATCGAGGCCGGGCCTTGCACAGTGTTGCAGGTCAAAGGCATCGCCAAGGATGGCTATGAGGCACTCCAGGTGGGTTTCGATGGATCCCACAAGGATCCGAACAAGCCGAAAGCGGGTCTGTTCGAAAAGGTCGGTTGCGAGACCAAGAGGATGATCCGAGAGATCCCGCCGCAGGAAGGTCAAGACCTGGAAGAGGGTCAGGACTTCAACCTCTCACTCTTTGATGGAGTAGAGAAGGTGGATGTTCAGGGGATCAGCAAGGGAAAAGGATTTGCCGGAACCGTGAAGCGCTGGAACCATCACATTGGTCCGCAAGGTCACGGTTCGAAGAGTAAGAGAACGATTGGCTCGACCGGACAGTCACAGGATCCCGGACGAGTGATCAAGGGCAAGAAGATGGCAGGCCAGATGGGCAGTGCCAAGGTGAAGGTGCGAAACCTCAAGGTAGTCAACTGCGATGTAGAGCAAAATCTGCTCATCGTTTGCGGTGCGGTTCCGGGATCACCCGGAAGCTATCTGATGGTGGAAGAAAGTCTGTAACTCACAATAACGATTTTTTCGGGCGACCCGAAAAAGCCAGAGTGATTGGAACGAGAGCCGTGAACACCGGACTCGATAAACCGAAAGAGATCCAGACGCTGGATTCGGTCAAGGTGCCCTACTTCGGGACCGATGGCCAGGCAGAGGGAGAGAAGACCTTCAATCCCGGTACGGTTTCCAATTACCCCAACTACAAGCTTCTCAAGGAAGCCATCCGCCGTTACCAAGGGCGATTGCGTCGGGGTACAGCCAGTACCAAGACTCGCGCCGAGATTCATGGCTCTCCACGGAAACCGTGGCGCCAGAAGGGTACCGGCCGGGCTCGTGCGGGAAGCAAGAAGTCTCCCATCTGGCGCGGTGGTGGAGTGGCCTTCGGACCCCGTCCGCGCTCCTACGATTACGGTCTCCCTCGCAAGCAGCGGAGAATCGCCACGCGCCACGCACTCCTGTCAAAACTGATCGACGGCGAGACCGTCATCGTCGAGGCACTCCCCGTCGGAGCCCCCTCGACCGCCCCTTTCCGCAAGTTCGCCACTGCGGTGAATTTCCAGAAATCGTTCCTGATCGGCCTCTCCAGCGAGATGCCGGTGGAAGAGCGTCGCAGTATCTGGAAATCGGTGAGAAATCTTGAAGGTGTTGAGGTGTTACCGGTCTGTGATTTCAACGCGCATTCGTTGCTTCGGTGTCAAAACCTGTTGCTGACCAAGGATGCGTTCGAGGAGATCCAGAACCGGGAAAAAACCAACTTCGGTGAGAAGGGCTCAAAATGAAGGATCCGCATACGATCATCGTCAAGCCCGTCATCACGGAGAAGAGCACCTTCCAGGTCGAGAAGAACAACGCCTACTCGTTCAAGGTGGCGAAGACGGCCAATCGTATCGAGATCAAAGAAGCGGTTGAAAAGATTTTCGATGTCAAGGTGCGCAAGGTGAACACTGTCATGCAAAACGGCAAGCGCCGCAGAGTCGGACGGTCGATCGGATTTACCAGTGCATTCAAGAAGGCGTTCGTGACCCTGGAGCCGGGGTACGAGATCGACCTGCTCTGATCGCTCCTGACCTGGCCACGTTGGCCTGAGTCAGATGAACATGGTGTGGACCCCCGGCTTGAAGAGGGTCCTGGCCGAGAAACTCGAGAGCCGATCCATTGATTGGCGAAGGAGATGTGGACCGCATGGGTGTCCGCAATTACAAACCAACGACTCCGGGTCGCAGAAATGCCTCGGTCTCCGACTTCAAGGAGATCACGGCAAAGAAACCCGAGAAGTCCCTCTGTGAGCCTCTCCATAAGACTGGAGGGCGCAACAATCAGGGGCACATCACATCGAAGCATCGAGGAGGTGGTCACAAACGCCTCTATCGAAGGGTCGACTTCCGTCGGACCAAGGATGGGATTCCAGCCCGGGTTGCGACCATCGAGTATGATCCCAATCGCAGCGCTCGCATCGCATTGCTTCATTACGTCGACGGCGAGAAGCGATACATCTTGGCCCCGAAAGGGCTCGAGGTGGGAATGATGTTGAGTTCTGGACCCGGCTCAGAGCCGAAGCCAGGAAACACGCTGAGTCTCTCCGATATCCCGGTCGGTCTTTCGATTCATAACATCGAGATGGTTCCGGGTCAGGGCGCCAAGTTGGTCCGTTCCGCAGGTGGAGGCGCACAGCTGCTAGCCCGTGAGGGAAAGATCGCTGTGCTCTCCTTGCCTTCCGGAGAGATCCGCCAGGTCAACTCTGCGTGTCGTGCCACGGTAGGTATCGTTGGCAATGGGGATCACAGTCTCGTAAAGCTGGGCAAGGCGGGTCGTTCTCGTTGGCTCGGTCGTCGGCCCAAGGTGCGGGGTACTGCAAAGAACCCCGTTGCCCACCCGATGGGTGGAGGAGAAGGCCGGACTGCAGGGGGACGTCATCCCTGTTCCGCTACCGGGCGCCTTTCCAAGGGTGGCAAGACCCGTAGTCGTGGAAAAGCCAGTAACAAGAGCATCGTCCGTCATCGGAAGAAGAAATAATCATGAGTAGATCTCTAAAAAAGGGACCCTACATCGATCTGAAACTGCTGAAAAAAGTGCAGAAGAATATCGATGCTGGATCGACTGAACCGATCAAGACATGGTCTCGGGCATGTACCATTTGTCCCGAGTTTGTTGGCCAGACCTTTCTTGTCCACAACGGCAAGATCTTCAATTCGGTCGCGGTCACTGAAAACATGGTGGGACATAAATTGGGAGAATTCAGCCTGACTCGCAAACTGGGGAGTCACGGCAAGAAGTAGTTTCGATCGGGATCCAGTGCTAACGCGCTGGAAAACCCGGAGGTGAGGGACCGATGGTCATGGAATACAAGGCGAGTCATAGATACGCGCGGATCACCGCACGAAAAGCTCGTTATGTGGTCGATCAGATACGCAACATGCCGGTCGAGGGTGCCCTGGATATGCTGAAATTCAGCGATCGACGTGCAGCACCGATGATCGCCAAGGTGATCAAGTCGGCATTGCACAATGCGATCCAGGAAGGCGGCGCGAACCCGGAAAACCTGGTGATCTCGCGTGCCACGATCAACGAAGGTCCAACGATGAAGCGCTGGCGCCCACGCGCCCGAGGAATGGCATTTCCAATCCTCAAGCGATCTTCACATATCAACATCATCCTCGCGGACCGCGGGGAAGCCGGCGTTGCCGCGAAGAAGGGGAGCTAGCTCCAATGGGTCATAAGGTCAGACCAACTAGCCTGCGCCTCGGGATCACCAGAAACTGGTCCTCGCGCTGGTACGCCAACAAGAAGGATTTCGGTGTGCTACTGGTTCAGGACCAGCGGATCCGTAACTTCATCAAGCACGAACATTTTTCTGCGGGGATTCCTGAGATCGAGATCGAGCGAAGTGGTAATCAGGTGACGATTCACCTGCATGCTGCACGCCCAGGAGTGGTCATCGGAAAGCGCGGAGCCAAGGTCGAGCAGCTCCGTGAAGACCTGCAGCACATCATTGGTAAAGCAGCGGATGTGCGCCTCAACATCGTTGAAGTCCAGAACCCCGATCTGAATGCCCAGTTATTGGCTGAAAACGTGTCGGACCAACTGCGTCGCAGGATGCCCTTCCGTCGGGTGATGAAGCAGATGGTGCGGGTCACGATGGAGTCGGGAGCCAAGGGAGTGAAGTTGATGTTTTCGGGTCGTCTGGGAGGTGCCGAGATTGCTCGGACCGAGCAGGCCTCCGAGGGCAGTATTCCACTGTCGACCATCAGAGCAGATGTGGACTATGGCTTCGCCGAGGCGAAGACCTCCTATGGAATCATCGGGGTCAAGGCCTGGGTGTACCGGGGTGAAGTGATGAACCAGAAGAAGAAGGGAAGCGGACGCAATGGCGATGATGCCCAAGCGCGTCAAGCGTAGAAAAGTCCACCGCGGACGAGTTCGCGGACACGCTACCCGTGGGAACTTTGTCCACATCGGTGAGTTTGGCCTGATGGCCATCGAACCGGGTTGGGTCAAGGCACGCCAGATCGAGGCGGCTCGTATCGCTGGAAACCGTGCCCTGGCAGGTGCGGGCAGGGTCCACATCCGGATCTTCCCCGACAAGCCGATCACCTCGACCCCCGCTGAAACGCGGATGGGAAAGGGAAAGGGAGAGCCAGAGTTCTGGGCTGCAGTGGTTCGTCCCGGTCAGGTTCTTTACGAAATCCAGGGCGCACCGATGGAAACCGCTCGTCTCGCTTGCAACCGGATGGCCCACAAGTTGGGTCTGGCAACGAGAATGGTCGGTAGGAGGCCTACGGTATGAAGATTAGTGAATTCAGGCAGCTTCCGGATGAGGATCTCAGCATCGAGATTCGTAAGAGACGTGAAGGTCTCTTCAAGATCCGCTTCAAGGCTGCCAATGAGGAGACTCAGCGCGCCGGAGAGATCCGAGAAATGCGCAAGGACATCGCCCGCATGAACACGGTTCTGCGGGAGCGTACGTTGGAGCGTGATGGCTCCTCGAATCTGGAGGCTTGATGATGAGCGAAGAAATTGTCGCTCAGGATGTAAACTCAGACGCCCCTGCGCGAAAGTCGCCCAGGTGTGTTCAGGGTATCGTCGTGAGCGATTCGATGGCGAAGACTTTGGTCGTGAAGACCGAGCGCTTGGTGCAACATGCGAAGTACCGCAAGTACATTCGTAAGCACACCAAGTACTACGCACATGATGAAGCCAGTGAAGCCACAGTCGGCGACCTGGTTGAGTTGGAGATGTGCCGTCCGTTGTCGAAACTGAAGCGCTGGAACCTGAAGAGGATCGTTCGAATGGCACCGAGAGACGACACGCCGACTCCTCAAGAGATGGTGACAGAAGTCGTCGAAGACGGTGACGCATGATTCAGATGCAAACCAGACTCGATGTCGCCGACAACAGCGGCGTCAAAAAAGTGATGTGCATCAAGGTGCTCGGTGGCAGCAAGCGTCAGTTCGCTGATGTGGGAGATGTCATCATCTGTTCGGTGAAGAAGGTTCTTCCTTCCAGTGAAATCAAACAGGGCGCTGTGATCCGGAGTGTCATCGTTCGGACGAAGAAAAGGATTCGTCGAAAAGATGGATCCTATGTACGATTTGACCGAAATGCAGTAGTAGTGGTCGATGAAGCAGGAAACCCCAAGGGTACGAGGATCTTCGGTGCTGTGGCACGGGAGCTCCGTCATAAGAACTACATGAAGATCATCAGCCTCGCACCCGAAGTGGTTTGAGGCGAGAGAGAGGCGAGTACGATGTCCCGGCTGAAAAGCGATGACCTGGTCGAGGTCGTCAGCGGTGCGCACAAAGGCAAACGTGGCAAGGTGCTGCGAGTAGATCGAAGTGCTGGACGGATCGTCGTCCAGGGCGTCAACATGGTCTACAAGCACCTCCGGAAGAGCCAGAAGCACCCACAAGGTGGTCGGATTCAACTCGAGGCAGCAGTTCACATCTCGAATGTGATGCTGGTCGATCCGAAGTCCGGCAAGCCGACAAGAATGAGCATGAAGGTAGACGGCAGCGGCAAGAAAACTCGGGTAGCTGCCCGTAGTGGAGACCCGGCATAGCTGGGGCGGGAATAAAGATGTCAAGATTGAAGAAAAAATACGAAGATGAGATCCTTGCCAAGTTGCGAGAGGAGTACGGCATCGAGAATGCCATGTGCCTCCCCAAGTTGCAGAAGATTGTCGTCAACCGTGGAATCGGAAAAGCGCTCGAGAACAAGAAGCGCATCCAGTCTGCGACTGCCGAACTGGCTCTCATCACTGGTCAATATCCAGTACAAACTCGAGCCAAGAAAGCGATCGCGAACTTCCACCTCAGGGAGGGGAACGCCATCGGTTGCAAGGTCACCCTTCGTGGTGTCCGCATGTACGAGTTTTTGGATAGACTCATCTCGGTTGTATTTCCGAGGGTCCGAGATTTCCGCGGGGTGTCGTCAACCGCCTTTGATGGAAGAGGGAACTACTCGATGGGCTTGACCGATCAACTGGTCTTTCCCGAACTGAGAGTTGACGATGTCGAGTTTCTGCAGGGTATGAATATCTGCATCACCATTCACAATTCAGATGACGAGAAGTCGCTATTTCTGCTGTCGCAGTTCGGCTTCCCGTTCAAGAAGAAATAAGAGGCACGGCTTTGGCGAGAAAAGCCCTGATCAATAAGCAGAAGTTGGCGCCCAAGTTTTCGACTCGGGCATACCATCGTTGTCACCTTTGCGGTCGTCCACGAGCCTATTACAGGAAGTTCGGAATCTGCCGGATTTGCTTCCGTACTATGGCTTCTAAGGGAGAGATCCCAGGCGTTCGTAAGGCTAGTTGGTAATAGATTTCATTAGATCCCATGGCTCACCAGTGTGCATGTCGCACCAGGAGCGAAGGAGACGACAAGTATGAGTATGACTGATCCGATTGCAGATCTCTTGACGAGAATCCGCAATATCAATGCCCTTGGGCGCCCTTCCGTGCGTGCGCCCTACTCCCGAATCAAGGAGCAGATCTTGATGGCTTTCCAGCGGGAGGGCTTCATCGGCGAGTTCGAGGTGAACGGTGAGATTCCACACAAGGAAATCACCATTCAGCTGAAGTATGGTCCTGAAGGGGAAACGGTGATCCGTCGGATCGACCGCGTCTCCAGTCCTGGGTGCCGTGTCTACAGTTCCGTTGCGGATCTGTCGGTCGTCCGGGAGGGGCAAGGGATCATGGTGGTCTCGACTTCACGTGGAATTCTCAGCGATAACGAGGCTCGTCAGCACAACGTGGGTGGCGAAGTCATCTGCTGCGTGTACTAGGAGGGGATCAATGTCCAGGCTAGGAAAAAAACCAGTTCAGATCCCTTCCGAGGTCACTGTTGCAGTGGCCGGGGACAAGGTCAGCGTGAAGGGTCCAAAGGGCGAGATCTCCTGGGACTGCCATCCTTCCGTTGGAATGGCTGTCGTGGAAAACCAGGTCACCTTCACCCAGCGATCCGATGAGCGGATTGCCCGCACGATGCATGGAACCGCCAGGCAACTGGTCCATAACATGGTCGTCGGTGTGACCGAAGGGTTCACCAAGACTCTCGACATCGTCGGGGTCGGTTACAACGCAAAGGTCCAGGGTAAGAAACTGGTTCTCAGCATCGGATTCTGTCATCCAGTAGAGATCCAGTTGCCCGATGGAGTCGAGTGCGAATGTCCCGAGCCCACCAGGGTTGTGGCACGCGGACTGGACAAGCAGAAGGTCGGTCAATTCGCTGCTGTTGTACGCGCGGTCCGTCCTCCTGAGCCCTACAAGGGCAAGGGGATCAGATATAGCGACGAAGTGGTCCGTCGCAAACAGGCGAAGAGCTTCGGCTCGTAGGCCACGGGAGTAATCAAGATGCAAGCAACGAAAAAGAAATTGGTGCGGCGCAAGCGCAGACGTCAGCACATCCGTAAGACCCTCAAGGGATCATCGGATCGACCGAGATTGACCGTCTACAGGAGTGCCAAGCACATCTACTGTCAGGCGATCGACGACTTCACTGGAGTCACTCTCGTCAGTGCGTCTTCGATGGCCAAGGATGTCCGCGAAGGAATGTCTGCCAGCTCCGGAAACGTCGAGGGTGCCACCTCAGTGGGGACCCTTCTGGCGACGCGATTGAAGGAGAAGGGAATTTCCCGGCTCAGTTTCGATCGTAATGGATACAAATATCACGGGCGGGTCCAGGCAGTTGCCGAGGCTCTCCGCAAGGAAGGCATCGAGGTCTAAGGTATGTCCGAAGAAGAAAAGAAAACTGAGGATTCGGCGACCCCAGCAGCGACCCCAGCAGCGACTCCAGCAGCGGCTAGTTCCGCTCCTGCAGATTCTGCGGCGGCGGACGCCGCTCCTCCAGCAGCCAAGGAACCCGCGAAAGCCAGTAGTGGCGGCGGCGGATTTGCCGGTGGTGCTGGACGAGGTGGCGGCGGTGGCGGTCGTGGTGCCGGTGGCGGTGGCGGTCGTGGTGCCGGTGGCGGCGGCGGTCGTGGCGGCGGTGCCGGTGGCGGTCGTGGTGGCGGTGCCGGTGGCGGTCGTGGAGCCGGCGGCGGTGGCCGTGGCGGTCGTGGTGGTCGCGGCGGTGGCCGTGGTGGTGGCCGCGGTGGTCGTGAAGACGATGGCCCACGCTACGAGGAAAAGGTCGTCAAGATCAATCGAGTCGCTGCAACGGTCAAAGGTGGTCGTCGTATGTCCTTCAGTGCCCTCGTGGTACTCGGGGACAAGAAGGGCACCGTTGGCGTTGGATTCGGAAAAGCCAAGGAAGTTCAGGGAGCGCTCGAGAAAGCGTTCAAGGATGCCCGCGCCAAGATGCACAAGATTCCGCTCAAGGGAACTACCATCTGTCACGAGGTGCTGGGTGCCGCAGGTACCGCTCGCATGAAGATGGTACCCGCTTCACCTGGAACTGGCGTGATCGCCGGAGCATCGGCTCGTGCCGTGCTCGAGTGTGTCGGGGTTCAGGATGTCTTGACCAAGCAGTACGGTAGCAACAATCCCCTGAATGTGGTCAAGGCGACCCTGGAGGGACTCCTGCGCATGCGAACCAACGAGCAGGTGGAAAAACTGAGGGGAGTGACACTGGCATGAACCTCAATGACTTGAACAAAAGGGCCGGTAAGTACAAGAACCGTAAGCGTGTCGGACGTGGTCATGCTGCCGGTGGTGGAAAAACCGCAGGTCGCGGCATGAACGGTGCCAAGTCCCGCTCTGGTTGGAAACGTAAGCGCGGATTCGAGGGTGGACAGACCCCCCTTTTCCAGCGTCTGCCAAAGCGGGGTTTCAGTAATGTCCGTTTTCGGGTCTCCTATGACATCATCAATGTGGGAGATCTGAACCAGATCGCAGGAGATGTCGCGGTGGTGAATCTGGACTACCTGGCCAGTCATGGCCTGGTGAAAAAGCGGCACTCCCGTCTCAAAGTATTGGGATCGGGGAAACTGGATCTCAAGCTAGTCGTAGAGGCGGCTAAATTCAGCAATAGTGCCCGTGAGCAGATCGAGAGCAACGGCGGGGAAGCCAAAACTGTCTAGGGGAGCTTCATGTTCAAGGCGATAGCGAACATTATTGCGATTCCGGATCTCAGACGCAGGGTAGGTTTTACTCTGATGGCGCTGGCGATCTACCGGATCGGTTTCTGGATTTACCTACCTGGTATTCGGGTAGACGTCATTCAGGACGCATTGGCGGAGGGTCCAGATTCTGGTGGTGGAATCCTCCAGTTCATCGGAATGACCAGCATGCTGACCGGGGGCAACCTTCGGAATGCGACTGTGTTCTCCCTTGGGATCATGCCGTACATCAGTGCTTCCATCATCTTCTCCTTGATGACCAAGGTGTTCCCTCGTCTCGAAGAACTGCAGAAGGAGGGCGAATCGGGCCGCAAGGTCATCGCCCGCTGGACTCGTTACTCGACAGTACTGTTCTGCCTTTTGCAGGGAATCCTGGTCCATACTGCCATCAACAGTCCCGATTTCCTGGGTAATGGGGTTGCGGTCTCCGAGGGTGGATTTGCACTCGGTGTGCTGCAAGTGATGGTATTGACCTGTGGCACCTTGTTCCTGATGTGGCTCGGCGAAAAGATCACCGAGAATGGTATCGGGAATGGTATCTCGCTGATGATCATGGCGGGTATCGTCTCCTACCTTCCCAGTTCAATTCCGCAGTTCAGTGCCACGTGGAAACTACTGGGTGTGGACGAGAGACCCTTCTACGTCCTGAAAATCGCGTCACTACTCGGACTTTTCTTCGCCATCGTCGCTGCAGTGGTTTACATCACCAAGGGACAGAGACGGATTCCGATTCAGAACGCAAGAACTGTCAAAGGGGCCGGGAGCCAGCGGCATTACATGCCGATCCGGGTCAACAGTGCTGGTGTGCTGCCCATCATCTTCGCCCAGTCGTTGCTGATGGTACCGAGTCTTGGCCTGGCGATGATTCCTGGTGCCGAGGCGTTCGCAGCATTGCTACAGGCGGGGACCTTCTGGTACCTGATGTTGTATGTCGGGATGATCGGTTTCTTCACCTATTTCTGGACCTCTCTCTACTACAACCCGGTCGAGATCGCCGACAACATGAAGGAACATGGTTCCTTCGTCCCCGGGATCCGACCCGGACGAAAAACTGCCGAGTACCTGCAACTAGTCTTTGCTCGAATCACGCTGGCCGGGGCTGTATTCCTGGCGGTGATCGCATTGATTCCGCAGTTGCTCAGTCTCGGAGGCACGGGAGGAAGTTCGGTCACGCAGATGATGGGCGGAACTGCCATCCTCATCGTGGTGGGTGTTGCACTGGATCTGGTAGACAAGATCGAAGCGCAACTACTCGCCCGCCAGTACGAGGGATTTGTGGCTCCTCGTAAGGGACGTTCGGGAGCCGCCTCGAGGGATCGATAATCCGATGCGGCTTGTTTTCCTCGGGCCACCGGGAGTGGGAAAAGGTACCCAGGCAGAGGGTCTAGCCCTTCAACTGGAGATCCTTCACATCTCGACCGGTGCCATCCTTCGAGATGCACTGGGACGCGGAACCACGACCGGACTCGAAGCGAAGAAGTTCATGGACGCCGGAGACCTGGTCCCCGATGCCGTGGTCCTGAAACTGGTCGAAGATCGCTTCGCCGAACAGGACGCCGCTAGCGGCTGGTTGCTCGACGGATACCCACGAAATCTGGAGCAGGGCGCGGCCCTCGATGGCTTGCTCTCGATACTCCAGTTGACCCTCGATCATGTGGTCTTCTTCGAGTGTGACTCGGCAGAGCTGGTTCGTCGTCTCGGCGGTCGCCGTGTTTGTCGGAAGTGCGGAAATACCTTTCATATCGAGTTCGCACCTCCTCCACCGCAGGGTCACTGCAGTCAAGGTGGGGAATGTGAGATCTACCAGCGCAGCGACGATTCCGAGGATGCCATCCTCAAGAGGCTCGATGTCTACCAGCGAGAGACCGGCCCTCTGGTGGAGCACTTTCGCTCCCAGGGCCGTTTGATCGTGGTCGACGGTGGTCAGTCGATCGATCAGGTCGGAGTCGATTTACGAGGGGCTCTGGGGCTTCCCACGTGATTCAGCTCAAGTCACCTCGAGAAATCGATCGTATGGCGATTGCCGGTGAAATGGTCGCTCTCACATTCCAGGCGATCCAGCCGCTGATTGTCCCGGGCACCCCGACCATCGAGATCGATGAAGCGGTTCGCGATCGCGTTCACGATCTGGGTGGAAAGCCGCTATTCCTTGGTTATCACGGATTTCCCGCCCATTCCTGCATCTCGGTCAACGAGCAGGTGGTCCATGGGATTCCTGGCCCGAGAAAGCTGCAGGATGGAGATCTGGTTTCCATCGATATCGGGATCGGGGCAGAGGGCTTCTGCGGCGATTCGGCGCGCTCCTTTCTGATCGGAGAGGGGTCTCCTTCGTCGATCCGGACGCTGGCGGTGTGCCGGGAAGCACTGGCGGCGGGGATCGCCGCTGCCACGCCGGGGAACACCCTGGTCCAACTGGTTCAGGCGATTGAAACCAGGATTCGAGATGCAAAACTGGGCCTGGTGGAGAAGTACGTGGGACACGGCATAGGTCGGGAAATGCACGAGGAGCCCCAGGTACCGAATTTCGTCAACAGCAGCCTCAAAATGAACGATATAGAACTTCGCCCCGGATTGGTTCTGGCCATCGAGCCGATGGTCAATGGCGGCACCGGAGAGGTCTACACCCTCGATGACGGTTGGACCGTAGTGACCGCAGATTCGGAGGTCTCCGCACACTGCGAACATACGGTAGCTGTGACGGAAGAGGGCCCCAGGGTCCTCACACTGGCGCCTGGGGAGGCCTGGCCGCCGATTCCAGGGACCCCTGGCCAGTAGTGGTCTCGGCCTGGCCGGATCCCCGGCGAAATTGTCAGGTCAGTAGTTTTCTCGGTCTGGCCGGTTCCCCGGCGAAATTGTCAGAAATATCGTGGAATTAATGGGATGCGACTTGACGGTTGACGGCCCCTATCAGTATATTCCTCGCTTCCCCTTGACCAGGGAGGACGGGTTCTTTCATTCCGATTCCGAGCGGAATCGGTACTAGGATCCGTTCGTGAACGGCCTGCCTACTCTTCGTTTCCGGTGTGACGGTTGAGGAGTGGCAGACTGTTCAGTGGCAGACTGTTCAGTGGCAGACTGTTCAGTGGCAGGCATGCCAGTCGAGAAGGAACTTGGTGTCTGCATCCGGTCGTGCAGGTGGTGGCGAATATCGGAGTCTCCTCTAGAGGAGTCCAGAAGATGTTCATCCGCGTAGCGAGAGAGAGGGGACACGATGAAGGTAAGAGCTTCCGTCAAACGGATCTGCGAAAACTGCAAGTTGATCCGCAGAAAGGGAGTTTTACGAATCATCTGTTTGAACCCTCGTCACAAGCAGAGACAAGGAAAATAAATCATCCATCTGGGCGCGGCTAAGATCCGCCGCCGAGTGGACATGAAGTAGTAAGATCGGGTCGTAGTATGCCAAGAATTCAGGGTGTCGACATTCCGCCGAATAAGCGCGTCCACGTGGCGTTAACTTATCTCTACGGGATCGGAAACAAGATTGCCATGGAGATCTGCGCGGCTGCCGGCATTGCGCCGGAGATCAAGTCGAGAGATCTCAGTGAAGATGAAGTGAGTCGCATCACCACGGTGATCCAGGACTCCTACGTCGTCGAGGGGCAGTTGCGTCGACAGGTTCAGCAGAACATCGCTCGACTGAAAGAAATTGCGTGTTACCGAGGAATTCGCCATCGCCGGGGTCTACCGGTTCGTGGTCAGAATACTCGAAACAATGCGAGGACCCGTAAGGGCCCCGCTCGTACCGTGGCGAAGAAGAAAAAGTAACCACCTCGAATCGGAGACATTGAATTGGCGAAGGCAGTGAAGAAGAAAGTCCGGCGGAACATTTCCCGTGGGATTGTCCACATTAAATCGACCTTCAATAACACCGTGATTTCCCTCTCGGATGCAGAGGGTAACGCTTTGATGAGTCAAAGCGGTGGAACGGTGGGGTACAAGGGGAGTCGTAAATCGACCCCCTTTGCTGCCCAGAGGGCTGCTGAAAACTGCGCAGCCGCCGCCAAGAAGATGGGGATCACTCAAGTGGACCTCAGGGTCAAGGGACCAGGAACCGGACGCGAATCGGCGATCCGGGCCATCCAGTCGAGCGGGTTAGAGATCCTCGCCATCGAGGATGTCACCCCACTTCCCCATAATGGTTGTAGACCGCGCAAGAAGCGCAGGGTCTGAGGAGAAGAAATAGCATGGCACGTATCCTCGGACCAAAATGTAGACTCTGTCGGCGAGACGGTGATCGCCTGTACCTCAAGGGTGCGCGCTGTCACACTGCGAAATGCGCCATCGCCAAGCGTGGATATCCACCTGGCATGCATGGGTTCCGTCGAGCACGTCCTTCAGAATACGGCATTCGCTTGCGCGAGAAGCAGAAAGCGAAGCGGATCTATGGTGTGCTCGAGAGACAGTTCAGGAAGTACTTTGCCGAGGCGAACCGCTTGCGCGGGGACACGGGTGCAAACCTTCTGATCTTGTTGGAGCGAAGACTTGACAATGCCGTGTTCCAGCTCGGTTTTGCGGAGAGTCGGAGTCAGGCTCGTCAGTTTGTTGCCCACGGTCACATTACCGTGAATGGTAGAAAACTGGATGTGTCCTCACACCTGGTCAAGGTGGGGGATGTGATCTCGCCCAAGGCACACAAAAAGAGCGAGTCTCTGGCAAGAGAGAGAATTGAGGGTCAGCAAGGCCGGTCCGTTCCGGAATGGTTGACACTCGATGCCAAGGAGTTGAAGGGGACAGTGACCAGGTCTCCCGCACGCGAGGATGTGGCGATCCCGATCCAGGAGGCCTACATCGTCGAGTTTAGTTCCCGCTAGGGGAGTGATTTTTTTTAGATTCAAGAGTCCTTGTGGTGCTGGGTGATTTCCCCGCTGCCGCGAGAAGGGAGCCCAACCCATGTCGATGCGAGTTCGTTGGCGAGAATTCGAACTGCCGAACCGGGTCGAGTGCGAGCAGGAGTCGAGTTCTTCCAATTACGGGAAGTTCATCATCGAGCCCTTCGAGAGAGGTTTTGGACATACCGTAGGAAATAGCCTGCGGAGAGTTCTCCTCTCATCGATCGAAGGTGCGGCTCTGGTGCAAGCACGGATCGAAGGTGTGGACCATGAGTTCGCGACCAAGGAGGGAGTCCTCGAGGACATCTCTCATGTGGTACTCAATCTCAAGCAGGTTCTGGTAGAACTGCGTGAGGTCGAGGAAGCGGAGATGACGATTCGAAAGTCCGGAGCCGGAGCGATCACGGCTGGAGACATCGAACATGGCGAAGGTGTTGTGATTCACAACCCCGATCAGATCATTGCTACCCTGACCCAGGACGTCGAATTCTCGGCAGTACTGAAGGCTCGGATCGGGCGGGGATACACGACTGCGTCTGAAAATTCGGGAGACCAGAAGGACATCGGTTTGATCTGGTTGGATTCGACCTTTTCGCCGGTTCACCGAGTTCGTTACCGGGTCGAGGCGACTCGTGTCGGACAACTGACCAACTACGACAAGTTGCTCCTGGAAATCTGGACCAACGGGACCGTTGATCCTGACAGTGTGCTGGTCGAATCTGGAAAGATCTTGCGCAAGCATCTCACTCCAGTGGTCAAGTACTTTGAACTCGGATCGGAAGTCCTTCAGCCGAGGATTCCAGACATCGAACTGCCTCAGACTGAAGATGATGAGACGAGGCAGTTACTCGATATGCCACTCTCCCAGCTGGAACTCTCGGTGAGGGCGTCGAACTGTCTCGAATCGATGAACATCTCGACGCTGAGAGAACTAATTCGATTGCGGGAGGATGATCTCCTGAGAATCCGCAACTTTGGCCAGACCTCACTCGAAGAGTTGAAGGTGAAATTGGTCGATCTCAATCTCGAACTGGGTCAGATCCCCGGATAGTCATCCAGGGTCCCGCTGCAGGAGTATTTCGATGCGTCATCGCGTAGCAGGAAAAAAACTGAATCGGACGAGTAGCCACCGAAAGGCGCTCGCAAAGAACTTGATGCGTGCTTTTGTCATCGAATGGCAGGGGAAAGGTCACATTGTGACCACTCGCACCAAGGCGAAATTTATCCAGCCCAAGATTGAGAAGTTGATCTCACTTTCTCGCAACAAGACGGTTCACAACATTCGAAGAGCGATGTCGCTGATCGGTGACCGTGATGTGGTGCAGGTGCTCTTCGATGAGATCGGTCCCTACTACAGCAATCGTCCGGGGGGATACACTCGAGTGTTGCGGCTGGTGAAGCCTCGTCTCGGGGATGCCACTGTTCAAGCCTATCTCGGCTATGTACGCGAGGATGACGACTACCCCGAAGGAGATCGCCGCTCTCGCAATTCTACCAGCGAAGCTGCAGGGGTTGAAGAAGCTTCCGCAGAGGATGCCGATGCCGTCGAAGAGGCTGCGGATTCCTCCGATGAGCCGGTGGCTGAAATTGCTGAGGAAACAGAGGATGGCGGCGAGGCCTCTTCAGAAGAGGCTCCAGAGGGTGAAGAGTCGCAAGAAACGCCCAAGTAGCCACTTTCGCTGTTCGCCAGTTTCTTCTCCCTGTGACGCACACGTTTTCCAGCACACGTTTTCCAGCACACGTTTTCCAGCACACGTTCTGGAACGCTCTGGAACAACATCCATACCTGAAACGCCTTCCAACGGCCTTCCAACGGCCTTCCGAACTACAGTAACGCCTTCCGAACTACAGTAACGCCTTCCGAACTACAGTAACGCCTTTCGAACTACAGTAACGCCCCCCGAACGATAGCCTCGCCTCGGGGGAGGCGGTCTCTTCTCCCTCCCCTCGTCGGGGACGCAACACGATTCTTCCAGCCCCTTGAGGATCCCAGACGAGCCGTTTTGAGCGGCATCGAGCGGGTTCTTCCCGCTGGATCGTGACCCATGAGAACGAATTCCGGGGAGCTAGGTGAGCCATGCGTGGGAAGGATTGAAAGAAATAATCCAAGAAACTCGAGAGATGGAGCTCGGATTCGTGACAAAAAGCCACCCCGGGGGGACTCTGGTTGCACGATCAGACCGAACTTACCTGTATTCCAGATCCCCTGTGATCACGCTTAAATATCCAGTCATCCCTGGACAATCGAGCAGGCGATTGCATGGGATCACTTTCAGTGATTCCGGGGTCCCATCGGCTCTTTCGTGACTAACAAACAGGCCGATTTCGCATACTGGTTGTCGTGGGAAAGTCAATACTAGAAAGGTACTATAGTGACATAACATGGTTGACAGCAGTCACTTTGTGTTGTTTGATAGCCCTGTGAACAAGAAGTCGGTCGCGGTGCTTATTGAGCAACAGCTCTTCGCATTCTGCTGATCGTCGAGGTGCATGAGACCGAGTTTGTGGAACGGCAACTGAGACGGTGTGAATGAAAGGTTCACCGGTCTCGTTAACAAATTTGTATATTCAACTTTTTGCTTTAGTGGCTCTTACATTATGACCAAGGGAGGAGATCATGAATCTCTCGAAAGCAGTCTTCAAGATACGCGCATTGACGTGGATCATTGTAGCTCTGGTACTCTCAAATGCTGTGTTCGCTGGTGGAGGGCAATCTCTCAACATCAGCAGTTCAAGTACTCAAGGCCTGGCTCCGTCAACTCTGTCGATCTCGCTCGATTCGACCGATCCGACGGAGGGCTATGTCATTGCTGTCGCATACGACGACTCGATGGCAGCAGTTTCAGACCTGTCGACTGCTGGAACAGCAACAGAGAGCGCAAGTGCCGAGCTCATAGTTCCGGAAATCCTTTCCGGCGGATTTACGTTAGGCGTCGTAGTTGACGCAGAACCCCCATTTGACGGCCATGCGATCCCTGCTGGGACTGGCCAATCTCTCGCCTCAGTGACCATCACTCCGATGGCGATCGTCTCGGTAGAGACGGACATTGATTTTTCCTTCTCTGACAACACCCTCAACAACCCACCGCTGGCCAACATCCTCGTTCAGGGTGGATTGTCAGTGGGAGCCGCGGACGGACTGGGACTCAACGGGGGCACATTGACCCTTCTTGTTCCTCCTCCAGCCACGATGAAAATCGAGGATGCTTCGGCAACTGCGGATGGTACCGGTTCCACTGGTGATGCCCGAATCTTGCTCGACAACAGTCTGGGCGGTGTTCAGGGCTTCGTGACCGCAATCACTCACGATCCAACCACGATCACCCTCGAGGGGATCTCCACTGGTGCCGATGCGAGTGCTGCCGGCGCTGAGTTTGAGATCTCGAATACATATCCCAACGGCGGAACTTACGGAGTAGTCCTCGACTTTCAGTCACCCTTCGATGGGCAGACGATTCCCGAGGGAAATGACACTCACATCGCCACCTACACGTACTCTTGCAACAATGCGAATATTTACGTCGAAGGTGAGCCGACTCCTGTCAGTGAGTCCAGCGCGTTGACGCTCAGTGACGGGACTCTTGGATCTCCGACTCTCGACAATGTGATCGTGGTCAACGGACTTTCAGTAGCTCCGTTACACGAAAATGGCACATTCACCTGCGATCCCATCGCTTTCCCCGCCGAAGACACCACCCTCTGGATGGAAACTGCCTTCGACGAGGGCGCAGGGAACTATGCGTACCACGGTCAGACCGGTGATCTGTGCTTCTTCTATTCCGATGAAGACGATTACATCCAGGGCTTCACCTTCACCGTCTGTTACGACTGTAACCTGACGATTCACGAGGATTCCTGGGAGTTCAACGGCTCAATCCTCGATCAGGTCGGTGTCGAGTACACCGCTGTTCAGGTCGATGACGATCCCGACGACGGAGACGGCTGCGAGTTGATCGTGGCACTCCTGCTCGACGCTCTGCCGCCCTTCGAGGGCCAGACCTTGCCACAGACGATGGCCACCTCCGGCGACGGAGCCGATGGACGTCTGTTGATTGGCAAGATGCGCGTCACCGTCGATATGGATGCCGAGTGCAACGAAGATCAGCTGATCGAGTGGTGCAATGACATCAACGGTAATGGCGACGTGACACTCTACAACAACGTGGTCATCGACTTCGAAT
>Ga0302119_10000063_pt1 | contig 38327 bp, 30 predicted proteins | sample AG5_Tmax_MG_FD_203114 | JGI IMG/M metagenome (GOLD analysis project Ga0302119, IMG submission 203114) | Marine microbial communities from Western Arctic Ocean, Canada - AG5_Tmax | ecosystem: Environmental > Aquatic > Marine > Oceanic | place: Canada: Western Arctic Ocean | collected 2017-10-01 | reverse complement strand
TGTTCAGGCAGCGGGTCTGGGCCGGGTATAGCGAGCCGGCCGGTTGGGTCTACCGCCGCGGGAGTTGAAGGACCTGCGGACGATCGGTTCCGGCTCCGAGGCTACGGTGACGCCATGGCCCGGGTCGGTGTGCTCACCAGCGGGGGCGACTGTCCCGGTCTGAACGCCGTCATCCGGGCGGTGGTCCGCCGAGGCGAACGCCACTGGGGCGACGAGCTGGTGGGTTTCCACGACGGGTGGGCCGGGGTCATCGAGGGACGCTGGCAGTCGCTCGACGTCGAGGCCATGCGCGGCTACCTGGCCAGGGGCGGCACCATGCTCGGCACCTCGCGGATCCACCCGTGGATGACCGACGACGGCGTGGACCGGGCCAGGGCGACCCTGGCCGACATCGGGCTGGACGCCCTGATCGTCATCGGCGGAGAGGGATCACTGGCGACCGCCCATCGCGCACACACCGAAGGCATCGTCCCGGTAGTCGGGGTGCCCAAGACCATCGACAACGACGTCCCCTGCACCGAGCAGACCTTCGGGTTCGACACGGCGGTGTCGATCGCCACCGAGGCCATCGACAGGCTCCACACCACCGCCGAGTCCCATGACCGGGTCATGGTCGTGGAGGTGATGGGCCGTCACGTGGGACACATCGCCACGTGGGCCGGCATAGCCGGCGGGGCCACGGTCACCCTGATACCCGAGCACCCGTTTGACATCGCAGCGGTGGCCGACATCGTCAGGAAACGCCATGAACGGGGCCGTTACGCCTCGATCGTCGTCGTGGCCGAAGGTGCCCGTCCCGCACCTGGGACCATGGATCTGGACAAACCGGAGGTGGACCGCTTCGGGCACAAGAGGTTGGGTGGCATCGCCGTGGCGGTTGCCTCCGAGCTCGAACAACGCACCGGATACGAGACCCGGGTGACGGTCCTCGGCCACGTCCAGCGCGGGGGGAGCCCGACCGCCTACGACCGGGTGCTGTCGAGTCGCTACGGCGTGGCGGCCATCGATGCGGTGCACGAGGGCGGGCTGGGAGACATGGTTGCGCTGCAGGCGGGCCACATCACCCGTGTTTCGCTGGCCGACGTCATGGGCCACCTCAAGATGGTCGACGACCGCCTCTGGGATGTCGCCAATGCCCTCTTCGAGGCGCGCCTGGACGGTCGGCCCCAGGCCCGTGACGACGGCGGGTCCGCTTCGCAGTAGTCGCCCCACGGCACCTAGCGTCCTGCGGAGTACAGAAGGTCCGGACCCGGACCACGGGGAGTCCGGATGTCGTCCAACCAGGGGTTGCCGCCCGTTGAGCGCCGGGCATGGATCGCCCTCAGCGTGTCGACCATGGCGGCGCTACTCACGGTCATTGACGTCTCCATCGTGAACGTGGCCTTTCCGACCATCCGGCGGGACCTCGGCGCATCGGAGGCTGGCCTCTCCTGGATGCTCTCCGGCTATTCGATCGCAGTCGGATCGTTCCTCCTGCTGGCCGGTCGCCTTGCCGACCAGAAGGGCCGGCGCAAGCTGTTCCAGATCGGCGTGGCGATCTTCGTGGCTGGCTCGTTCCTGTCCGCGGTCGCCCCGACGCCGGGCCTGCTGATTGCCGCACGCGTCCTGCAGGGCATAGGTGGTTCGATCCTCAGCCCTGCCTCGCTCTCGATGGTCCTGCCGGAGTTTCCGGCTGAACGGCGTTCGCTGGTCATCGGGATCTGGGGCGCATCGGCTGCCCTGGGTGCGGCCATCGGCCCCTCGATCGGCGCCATCATCCTGGACCTGTTGACCTGGCGCTGGGTGTTCCTGGTGAACATTCCGATCGGGCTGGTCATCCTGATCGTCACCCCGAGGTTCGTACGCGAGTCCAGGGACCCGGATGCCCGGGGTGGCTACGACCTGGTCGGAGTACCGGCTGGAACGATCGGTGTGGCCATGGTGCTCCTCGCCGTGGTGCAGGGCCAGGTATGGGGCTACGGCTCCGGACGGACGATCAGCGTCGTTGTCGTCGGGCTGATGCTCCTGGGGGTGCTGTTGAGACGGTCCGCCACGCATCCGAATCCGCTGCTGGACCTCTCCCTGTTCCATATCAGGTCCTTCTGGTCCGCAGCGGTCGGTCAGACGTTCTTCTCGTCTGCGTTCATCGCCGTGATCCTGTTCAACACGCTCACCCTCCAGGAACTCTGGGGCTGGTCGGCGCTTGCTGCCGGCTTCGGCGTCGTACCCGGCCCGGCCATGGCGGCGATCATGGGTGTGCCCGTAGGGGCCATGGCCGACAGGATCGGCCACCGCGTCCTGGCCGTGATCGGCTGCCTCTCGGCCGCCTGCTGTCCGGCCTGGTTGTACTTCAACGTGACGATGGAGTCCTCGTGGGCGACCACTGTGCTGCCCGCCCAGATGTTCCTCTCGGTGGGGGTGGCGTGTTCGTTCGCCACGTTCTCCTCCCTGGGCCTGCGCGACGTCCCCAGTGCCCGGTTCGGCACGGCCAGCGCCGCCCTGCGGACCGGATCATCGCTGGGCTTCGCTGCCGGCGTGTCGATCGCCATCACCGTGTTCACGGCCGGTCTGAAAGCTGGACCGCTGGTCGCCTTCGACCGGGCGTGGGCGTTCATGGTCTGCACGTTCCTGGCGGGCGCCCTGTTCTGTGCGCTGGCCTGCCCGGGCAAGCCCGAGGGCGCGCCGGCCCTACGGCGGGTTCGGTAACCGGAGGGGCGTCGGGCCGGGGTCAGGCGGCCGAGCCCAGCCTGACCGGCAGCACCTCACGGCCCCGGAGGATGATCCGGGCGTTGAAGGTCGGTTCGTCGGCGAGGGCCAGGTCGGGGAATCGCCGCAACAGGTGGGTTATGGCGATTTCGCCTTCCATGCGGGCCAGGGCCGCTCCGAGGCAGTGGTGTACGCCGCTACCGAACGAGACGTGCCGGTTGGCGTCACCACGGGTCACGTCCAGCTCGTCGGCGGTGCTACCCCAGAACCGGGGGTCCCGGTTGGCGCTGCCGAGGGCGGTCAGGACCATCTCGCCGGAGGGGATGACCTGGTCGGCCACCTCCACGTCGTGCATGACCCGGCGGCCGGAGGTCTGGACCGGACTGTCGTAGCGGAGCAGTTCGTCGGCGACCGTGTCGTCCACGGACTCGTCGGTCCGGACCAGCTCCAGCTGCTCGGGGTGGCCGAGCAGGGCGTGGGTGCCGTTGCCGATCAGGTTGACGGTGGTCTCGTGTCCGGCCACGAACAGGAGCGATGTCATGGAGAGCAGTTCGGCCTCTGACATGCGGTCCCCCTCCTCCTCGGCGAGGACCAGTTCGGTCAGGAGATCCGATGCGGGGTCACGTCGCTTGGCGGCAATGGCATCGGTCAGGTACCGGTCCATGTGGTTGCCGGCCTCCATGGCCGCCGTCACCTGTTCGGGGGTCAGGTACGGCTCGAGCGTCTGCGTGAGCGCATGTGACCAGGCCCTGACCTGGGCAACGTCGGCGGTCGGCAGGCCCAGCATGGTGTGGATGACTGCGAACGGAATGACGAAGGCGTAGTCGGCAATGAGGTCGATTTCGTCACGACCGGAGAGCTCGTCGAGGAGATCGTCCACGATGGCTGTGGTCTGTTCACGCATCCGGCTGATGGCCCGGGGCGTGAAGGTCCGCTGCACCAGCTTGCGAAGACGCGTGTGGTCGGGTGGGTCCAGTCCGAGGATGGACGGGGCGCGTTCCATCTGCCTGTCGCGCAGCGGGAGCATGTGCTCCGGGGTCATGTCCGACGTCTCGAAGCGTTGCACCGAGGTGGCCGGGTCGCGCAGGATCTGGTTCACGTCCTCGTAGCGCGAGACGATGAGGATGCCCATCGGAGTGCGGTGGACCGGGTCCTCATCCCGGAGGCGCTCGTAGTGCGGGTACGGGTCGAGGAGGAAGTCCGGGTCGAACGGATTCCACGACGGAGCGGCCACCTTGCTGTTCATGGGCGGGACGCTATCCAGTCGTGTTCTGCCGCGACGAGACGGGTCGGAGTGCGTGGTCACAGGGCGTTGGCCACCTGGTTGCCGGAGCGGATGGCGCCCTGGATGTATCCGGTCGTTGCTGCGTCGCCGATGACGTCCACGTCGAGGCCGGTGGTTTCCCGGATCAGCTCGCCGAGGGATGCGTCAGGCTGGATCCCACCTGCCAGCACCACCGTGTCGGCCGCCACCGTATGGGTCTCGTTGCCCAGCCGGAACTCGACGTGGCTGGCGGTGATGGCTGTGATCATCGCTCCGGTCCGGAAGACCACCCCGCGGCGGCGTGCTTCGTGGAGGGTTCGCCACCGTCGAGGGTGGGCCATCTCCGTAGCCAGGTCATCTCCCTCCTCGAGCACGGTCACCGCTCGGCGACGCTCGGCCAGGAATTCGGCTAGTTCCACGCCGACCAGCCCGCCGCCCACAACCACGATCCGGCGCCCTACGGGCATCCACCGCCGCGACAGCGACCTGACACGGCTCATGTCGGCTGTCAGGCCCAGGAGTCGGCCACAGAGGAGGACGAGACGTACAGCGGTTCGGGGTCGTCTCCCACCGAGGTCGCCTTCACCGGTGAGCAGGCCTCGCAGGTCGTCGCCGGAAAGGACGTGTGGGAGCTGTGCCCCGGGTACGTCAGGTCTGCTGCGCACGGCGCCGGTGGCGACGACCACGGCATCCGGGTGGAGGCCCGCCACCATCTCCGGCGTAGCCGTGGTTCCGGTCCTGACGTCCACGTCGAGCTCGGCCAGCGACGCCGTCAGGTAGCGGACCAGCTCACCGTTCATCGGGGTGGTCAGTGCGGAGAAGAGGGCCGTGCCGCCCAACCGGCGGGACTTCTCCAGGAGGGTCACACGGTGGCCGCGTTCGGCGGCCACCCGGGCGGCCTCCATGCCGCCGGGTCCGCCACCCACCACCACGATATGGCGACGGAAGTCGGCGGGTCCCGCTGGCGGGTCGTCGTAGTGGCCCAGACGGGCGTTGACGGCACAGACCGGCCTGGCGGACCAGAAGTTCTGGGCGACACAGACGAAGCAGTTGATGCATGGCCGTACGAGGTCGGGGCGACCGGCGGCGAGTCGCAGGGGCAGGTCGGGGTCCGCCAGGAGCTGGCGACCCATGGCGATCAGGTCGGCGCCGCCGTCCGCCAGGATCCGTTCGCCGTCGTCGGGACCGATGCGGCCCACGGCAATGACGGGAACGTCCACGGCGGCCTTCACGGAGCGTGCCAGATCCTCGTACTGGCATTCCAGCCATGGAAGTGGCCCGTCGGTGAAACCCGGGCCGCCGGCGGTGGTGGAGTAGGCGGTCACGTGGATGGCATCGGCTCCGGCTCCGACGGCCATAGCGGCGTAGCGGGCGGCCAGTTCCGGGGTGATGCCGTTGGCCATGGCGTAGTCCCGACCGTCCAGCCGGACCAGAATCGTGAAATCAGGTCCGCACCGGTTGCGGATTGCCGTGACGACCTCGACGAGGAGGCGGGCCCGGCCATCGGTGGATCCGCCGTATCGGTCGGTGCGGCGGTTCCAGGCTGGCGACAGGAACGTCGCCAGCAGGTATCCGTGGCCGGCGTGCACCTCCACGCCGTCCAGTCCGGCGGCCTGGACACGTTCCGAGGCGTCGGCGAACCTTTCGACCACCTCGTCGAGCGTCTCGGCCGAGGCCTCCTCGTATGTGGGCATCTTCCCGCCGGTCAGGGTCGCCATTCCCATGAGCTCGTCCATGGTCGTGTCGACCATGATCTCCGAGACGTCCACCTCCGGGACCGGCAGGCTCGGGACCAGCGAGGGCCGACCCTCGGCGGTGTCCACGCCGGAGATCCGTCCGTGGTGGTTCACCTGGACGACCATCCGGGAGCCATGGGCATGGACAGCGTCGGCCAGTCGAGCCAGCCCGTCGATCACGCCATCGTGTGACAGTGAAGGTTGGTGACGCGACGTCGCCCCGTGGGGGTAGGCCACGGCGGAGGTCTCCAGGATCAGGAGCCCCGCACCACCTTGGGCCCGTTCCTCGTAGTGGGCAACGGTCTCGTCGGTGATCAGCCCGTCGTCGCAGTTGTTCTGGTCCATTGCGGGCAGGACGATGCGGTTGCGGAGTTCCAGCGTCCCCACTCGAATGGGAGACAGCAGGTGGGGGTGGGAGCCGGGCGACACGCCAGAGATCCTGCCCGACGGCGGGTGTCCGCTGCCAGCCCGGAGCTAGACGAGCTTCTGCAGGGCCTTCAGGCGCCAGTCCTCGGTGGTGTCCACGGCGTTGAAGGTGAAGCAGTGGATTCCCGTTATGTCGAGTTCGACTGCCACTCCTGAGAGCGGACCAATGAGCTTGCTCGGGTTGTAGCCGCCCGGGGAGAGGAGGCGCATCACCGATGCGGAGTTCTTCTTCAGGTACCGGGCCGAGTGCCCGATTCCCAGTCGGACGGAGATGGCCAGCAGCCTGGCCCGGTCGATCGCCCCGGGTACCCCGAGTTGGCATGGCAGGTCCACCCCGGCGGCGCGGCGACCCTTCAGCCAGTCGGCGATGGTCGAGGCGTCGAAGCACATCTGGGTGGCCATGTAGCCCTTGAGGCCCGCCTCGCGGATCATCTCCTGCTTCTCGACGAGGCCGTCCACCAATGCCTGGTCCGGGATGGTGGAGTGTCCATCCGGATACGACCCGACACCGACCATGTCGATCTCCGGCCCACGATCCAGGAACGACCGGAGGAACCCGGCCGTGTCGATGAACGGTCCCCGGGGATCGGCGTCACCACCGATGCAGAAGACAGTCCTTATGCCCAGATGGTTGATCCTCTGGACGATTCTCTCGACGTGGTCCTCGTCGTCCACCATGCGTGCCGCAAGGTGCGGGATCACTGTGAAGCCCTGTGCGCTGTAGTGGGCGCAGATGTCGAGGGTGTCGTCGACGGTCTTGGCCGGCGAGCAGGTCACCGACACCGTTGAACCGGCCGGCAGGAACATGGACTGGTCGGCGAGGTTGTTGAGCGGTATCAGCTCGTACGTGATGTCCTCGAGCAGGCGCTTCTGTACTGCGTTGTCGGGCTTGTTGCGGGTACTCATGGTGCCTCCCGGTGGGTTGCAGGGAGCCTCAGCTGAGGCCGACTATCTCGCCATTCTCGTCGATGTCGATGCCCATGGCTCCCGGCTTGGATCCCAGGCCCGGCATTGTCCGCATGTCGCCGCAGATCGGGTAGACGAAGCCGGCGCCGATCGAGGCCCGGACCTCGCGCACGGGCAGTGTCCAGCCGGTGGGAGCACCCTTGAGTGCAGCGTTGGAGCTGATCGACAGGTGGGTCTTGGCAATGCAGACGGGCAGGTTGCCGAAGCCGTTGGCCTCGTGGGCGTCGATCTGCTTCTCGGCCTGCGGCGAGAAGTCCACGCCGTCGGCGCCGTACACCTTGTCGGCCACCGTCCTGATCTTGTCCCGGATGGACATCTCGTCCGGGTACAGGACCTTGAACTCGCTGGGCTCCTCGGCGGCCTCAGCCACCGCATGGGCCAACTCGGCGGCACCTGAGCCGCCATCGGCGAAGTGGGTGGTGATAGCCGAGCGGGCGTTGAACTCCTCGGCGATCTCCTTGATGGCCTGGATGTCGATGTCGTGGTCACCCGGGAATACGTTTATGGCCACGACCGGCGACACGCCGTGGACCTGCATGTTCTCCAGCTGCTTGCGGAGGTTGTCTCCGCCCTGATGTACCTCGTCGGGGTTCTCCGCCAGGAGCGCCTCGGGCAGCGGCCTGCCGGCCACGATCTTGTGGTTGCCGGAGTGGGCCTTGAGGCCGCGCACTGTGGCCACCAGCACGGCGGCGTCCGGGGCGATGCCCGAGTAGCGGCACTTGATGTTGAAGAAGCGCTCGGCTCCCATGTCGGCACCGAAGCCGGCCTCGGTGAGGAGGAAGTCTCCGGTGTGGATCCCGATCTGGTCGGCGATGATCGACGAGTTGCCGGTGGCGATATTGCCGAATGGACCGCAGTGGACGAGTGCCGGGGTGCCCTCCAGGGTCTGCATGAGGTTCGGCTTGATGGCCTCCTTCAGGATGACCGTCATCGAGCCGGCCACGCCGAGGTCCTCGGCGGTGATCGGGGTGCCGGACGAGTCGTAGCCGACGACGATGCGACCCATGCGGACCCGGAGGTCGGCGAGCGAGGTGCACAGCGCCAGGGCGGCCATCACCTCGGAGGCGGCCGTGATGTCGAAGCCGGTTTCGCGAGGGATGCCGTCGAGGCGGCCGCCCAGGCCGACGATGATGTTGCGCAGGGCGCGTTCGTTGATGTCCATGACCCGGCGCCACGTGATGTTGTGGAGGTCGAGGTCCAGCTCGTTGCCGTGGAACAGGTGGGCGTCGAGCATCGCGGAGCACATGTTGTGGGCCGCCGTCACAGCGTGCATGTCGCCGGTCAGGTGGAGGTTGAACAACTCCATCGGAACGACCTGGCTGTAGCCGCCACCGGCGGCCCCACCCTTGATGCCGAAGGTCGGGCCCATTGATGGCTGGCGGATGGCAATGGTGGCCTTCTTGCCAATGTGGCTGAAGCCCATTCCGAGACCGACGGTGGTGGTGGTCTTGCCCTCGCCCAGGGGGGTCGGGGTGATTGCCGAGACCACGACGTAGCGGGCCTTGGGCAGGTCCGACATCCGCTCGATGGCGCTCAGCTTGATCTTGGCTGCGCCCTCGCCATACGGCTCAAGGCAGTCGACCGGGATTCCTGCGTCGGCTGCGACGTCGGCCAGCGGGCGCAGGTTGGCGGCGCGGGCGATTTCGAGGTCTGAGGGGAACGACATTGTTCTCTTCTCTGTTCTCTTGTTGGTTTCTGTCGGTCCGTGCTCGTTCGCAGTGGGCCGGGTTCTTGCTTTTCCGTAATGGCTTTTCTGGAATGGATATTGGCGATCGTCCGGGTGCCGGTGTTCGGTGCAATGACAGGCCCGTGGACCCCGCGAGTGTAGTCAGTCGAGGACTGTGGATCTACTGTGCGGAAAGGATCACCAATCCCAGTGGATCCATCGGCTGGGCCTCCGGTCAGCCGAACTCCTCGGGAATGACCTCCTTGCGGCGGGCGATGAAGTCCAGCATCGCCTCGTCGGCCGATTCGTCCAGCGGTGGCGCCTCGTAGTCGTCCAGCATCTTCTTCCAGATGCCGTTGGCCCGTTGGGCGGCGTCGAGGCTCCCGTCCTCCTCCCACTGTTCGAAGGAGTCGTTGTTGGCCACCTCGGATCGGGCGAAGGCCGTCTCGAAGTTGGCCAGCGTGTGGGCCGTGCCGAGGAAGTGTCCACCGGGGTTCACCTCGCCAATGGCTTCCATGGCCTGCCCGTTCTCCGACATGTCCACGCCGTCCACGAACGTGGCGGCCAGGCTGCACTGGTCGGCGTCGATGATGAACTTCTCGTAGCCCATGGTGAGGCCTCCCTCCAGCCAGCCGGCTGAGTGGAGCATGAAGTTCACGCCGGCCATGAGCGACGGGATGAACGTGGCCATTGACTCCGAGGCCGCCTGGGCGTCGGGCACCTTGGAGGCGCAGAGGTTTCCGCCTGAACGGAACGGCACGCCGAGGCGGCGGGCAAGGGCTGCGACCGTGTAGAGGACCAGGGCCGGTTCCGGTGTTCCGAATGTCGGCGCCCCGGTCTGCATCGACATCGAGCTGGCGAACGAACCGAACACCACCGGCGCCCCGGGGTTCACCAGCTGCACGAACGTCATGCCTGCGAGGGCCTCGGCCAGGGTCTGCGCGGCGACGCCGGCCACCGTCACGGGTGCCATTGCTCCGGCCAGGATGAAGGGACTGATCATGGTGGCCTGGTTGGATCGGGCGTACGCCTCGGCGGACCCCAGCATGGTGGCGTCCCAGGCCATGGGCGAGGAGGCGTTTATGAGGCTCGTCATCACGGTGTTGTGCCGTACGAACTCCTCACCGAAGACGAAACCGGCCAGGTCAATGGAGTCCTGGGCCCGCTCGGCGGCGGTGACCGACCCCATGAACGGCTTGTCGCTGTAACGCAGGTGGGAATACACCATGTCCAGGTGCCTCTTGGACACGGAAATGTCGACGGGTTCGACGATCGTGCCACCGGAGTGGTGGAGCCCCGGGCTGAGGTAGGCCAACTTCACGAAGTTGCGGAAGTCCTCGATCGTGGCGTACCGGCGGCCCTCGTCGAGGCTGCGTATGAACGGTGAGCCGTATGCGGGGACCAGCACGGTGGCGTCGCCGCCCACCTGGACGCTGCGCTCCGGATTGCGGGCGTGCTGGGTGTAGACGGCCGGGGCCGAGGCCTGGATGATCTGGCGGCACATGCCGCGGGGGAACCGGACCCGTTCGCCGTCCACGTCGGCCCCGGCATCGGCCATCAGGGTGAGGGCCGACGGGTAGTCGCGGAAGTCGATGCCCATCTCGGCGAGGATCGTGTCGGCATTGTGCTCGATGATCTCGAGTCCCTCGACGGACAGCACCTCGAAGGGGGCCATGGTCCGGGTCAGGAACCTACGAACCTCGGTCGAGGTTTCGGCCCTGAGTGCCTGTCGGGCTGCGCGACCGCCGCTGCGGCGGCCTCGTGGTGCATCGCTCATGGCTGGAATTCCTCTCCCGTTGCGGCTCTGCGACGGCGTCGTCCGGACCGTTGCGGTCCGGTTGTGGATATGGCGGGTCGCTGCGGGAGCGTGATGCGTCTCGTCAACCCGGGGTATTCGGCGGTGCGATGGGGGATGGCCATGGCGTCCACGAAGTGCGCCTGGAAGGAGGGTTCGAGGGCTGTCTCGATCTTTTCGATCCGGCCAACCACGTCCTGGATTCCGGTTCGGGCCCGGCGCGATAGCAGGGCGATGACGGCGCCGGCCCCGGCGGCGTTGCCCACGCTGGAGACCTGGTCGGGGTCGCAGTCCGGGACCAGGCCCAGCACCGTTGCGCGCACCGTGTCGATGTGGCTGCCGAAGGCCCCCGCCAGCCCGATCCTGTCGATGTGATCCACCTCCAGGTGGTCCATGAGTAGTCGGATCCCGGCGTAGAGGGCGGCTTTGGCCAGTTGTATCGCCCGTATGTCGTTCTGGGTCACGAGGAGCCGTTCGCCACCGTCGCCCGGATCGTGGAGAAGGTAGGAGAAGGTCCGACCGTCGGCTTCTATGCGGTCCGACGGCCTGGTGCCGTCCCCGCCGATCACGCCGTCGGCGGTCATGAGGCCGGCCAGCCAGAGCTCGGCCACGACCTCGATGATGCCTGATCCGCAGATGCCGGTCACCCCGGTGGAGGCGGTCCCTTCGGCGAAGCCCTCCTCGTCGGACCACGGCTCCACCCCGATCACGCGAATCCTGGGTTGGCTGGTGGCCGGATCGATCCGGACCCGCTCGATGGCTCCCACTGTGGCCCGCTGCCCGGCGCTGATCTGCGCGCCCTCGAATGCAGGTCCGGTGGGACTCGATGCAGCCAGGATGCGGCCGCCGCCGGCAAGCACGATCTCGGCGTTGGTGCCGACATCCACCACCAGGTACACGTCGTCGGCCTCGTGTGGCCGGGTGGCCAGGATCACAGCGGCGGTGTCGGCTCCGACGTGGCCGGCTATGCACGGCAGAACATGGACGCGGGTGGAGGCATGGGCGTTCAGGTCCAGGTCGCTGGCCGCCAGGTCGAGTGCCCCGTCGACGGCAAGGGCGAACGGCGCACCACCCAGGGGGGTGGGGTCGTAGCCCAGGAACAGGTGGTGCATGACCGGGTTTCCCACGAGGACCAATTCGAGCACCTCGTCGCGCTCGGCACCGGCCTGCACGCAGAGCTCACCCAGCAGGCTGTCCAGGGTCTCGCGCACGGCGTTGGTGAGGGCCACCTCGCCGCCCGGGTTCATCATCACGTAGGAGACCCGGCTCATCAGGTCCTCGCCGAACCGGATCTGGGGGTTCATGGCGCCGGTCGTCGCCAGGACCGTGCCGGTGGCCAGGTCGCAGAGGTGGCCGGCAATGGTCGTGGACCCGACGTCGACGGCCACGCCGAGGGCACGGTCCCGGAGGCCGGGCCACGCGGCCACCACGAGGTTCCCGTCGCGGATCGCCACGGTGATGGTGCGCTTCCCACTGGTCAGTGCCGCCTGGAGTTCGGCGACGATCCCGGCGGCGACCGATATTCCCGTCATGCCCCACTGGTCGTCCAGGGCCTCGACCAGGCGCCGCACCTCGCCGATCGACTCGTCCAGGGTCGGCTCGGGCACCTCGACCAGGCGAAGGACCACGACGGGATCCAGTTCCAGGTCGCCGAGGTCCAACTCCTTGCGGACCACTTGTCGGTGGACCTGGCTTCCGGCCGGTACGTCGACCACGAGGTCGCCGCAGACCGTTGCCGCGCAGGACAGTCGGTGGGACCCGTCCAGCGGCCGACGGCCCCGGTAGGAGTCCTCTACCTTGCTGCGGGGCGATACGTGGTCGGCGGCGACGGTCATGCCGTGCTTGGCGAAGTCGCCGAAGGTCGGCTCCACCTGGCAACGCCCGCATATCCCACGGCCACCACACACCGAGTCCAGGTCGACGCCCAGTTGTCTGGCGGCATCCAGAAGCGTCGTCCCGACGGCTATCTGGCCGCGCCGACCTGACGGCGTGAACACCACGAGGTGTTTGTCGGGTTGGTCAGCGGGGCTCATTGGAAGGTCCTGGCTCCAGGGCTGGTCGGGGCCAGCCTCAGGCGACCGTACGGTGGCGACGGCCCTCGCGCTGTCCGCGGGCACCCAGGGCAGCGTTGGGGTCCCGATTGGCCCGGATCCAGGCGGCGCAGTCGCGATCGGCGCCGGTCATGACGTCGGCGGCCTGGATGGCGGTCTTCACCTCAGGGTGGAGTGGGCTCATGATCGCCGACGTCATGCCGTGGCTGATCGCCATGGCCAGGAAGGTGCCGGTGATCGCATGACGGTTGGGCAGGCCGAAGCTCACGTTCGAGGCGCCGCAGGTGGTGTTCACCTTCAGCTCTTCGCGTAGGCGCCGCATCAGGGCGAACACCTGGCGCCCGGCGGAACCCATGGCGCCAATGGGCATGACCAGTGGATCGACCACGACGTCCGCAGCCGGTATGCCATGGTCGGCGGCCCGTTCGACGATCCTCTTCGCCACGGCGAATCGGACGTCGGGGTCCTCCGAGATGCCGGTCTCATCGTTGGAGATGGCGACCACCGCCGCGCCCGCCCGGGCCACCAGTGGAAGGACCCGCTCGAGGACCTCCTCCTCGCCGGTCACTGAGTTGACCAGGGGCTTGCCCTGGTAGACGGCTAGGCCTGCCTCCAGGGCCTCGATGATCGACGAGTCGATGGAGAGGGGAACGTCGGTCACTGCCTGGACGAGCTGGATGGCCCGGGCCAGGAGGGCGGGCTCGTCGGCCAGCGGGATGCCGGCGTTGACGTCCAGCATGAGAGCGCCTGCCTGGACCTGGGCAATGGCATCGGCCTCCACCCGACTGAAGTCGCCGGCCTTCATCTCCTCGGCGAGGAGCCTGCGGCCGGTCGGGTTGATCCGTTCGCCGATCATCACGAACGGTCTTCCGAAGCCGATAGCCACTTCACGGGTGGCGGAACTCAGGATCGTGTCGGTCATCTGGATCGTGCTCTCTGGTGGGGGACCGTCGGCTGTGACGGTCCCTGGGTGGGTTGACTCAGTCCTCGACGCCACCCGAACGCACCAGGCGTTCGAGCCGGTCCTTCGGGTAGGACCCGTCGAGGCGGGCGGTCTCTTCTGCCACGGCTGCTGCCATGTCGGCCGGGCATGGAGTGCTGACGCGGCGCCACTGGGTGATGTACGAGTCGGAGTCCTCCATCCCGGCCACCATGGCTGCGCGGTCGATGGCGTGCTGGAAGCGTGCGTCGAGCAGCGCCTTCTCCCTGGTCCTGCCCTGCTGGGCGGTTACCTGTGCGGGGATATCGCGCCAGTAGATAGTGACGAGCTTCGCTGCCATGGGTTCAGGCGCTCCTCGTGGAACCGGTACCGGATCCGACGGTAACCAGGTCGGCTGCGGCGGGCTCCCGGCCGGTGGAGGCAACGGCGGGTAGGCCCAGCCGGACGATGCTTGCCTCCAGGTTGCCGAGGCCGGTGCGTCGAAGCTCGAAGTCCAGGCCGAGTCGTACAGCGGCGGCCCGGGCCCTTTCGACGAGCTCCGGGTCATCTGATTGGGCCAGGTAGACGAGGCGTCGGTAGTTGGCGAACACCTGGGGCAGCAGCTCCGGGTGTGTGTCCAGCCAGAAGGCCTTCACGACCAGGCGGTCGAAGTGCTTCACCAGGTAGTCGGTGAGGAAGAAGGTGCCCAGTTCCTCGGCGTGCAGCTGGGCGAATGCCGAGGAGCCGGTGAAGAACTCGTAGCAGTGGTCACCCGGTAGGCGTTCCACACCCAGTTCCGCGCATACGGCGTCGAGGCGTCCTCCCGTGCCGCAGTCTCCGTAGCCCACGAAGACCCTGTCGTAGCGTCCCGCTGCGGCACGAACGCGCTCGGCGACGGCGTCGGGGATCACGTCGGGGGTGTTGTGGTACGAGGCGGGAAGGCATTCCACGTCAACGTGGTCAAGGCCGTTGGCCTGTACGACCTGGAGTAGTTCGCGGGCGAGCGCACCACAGGCGACGACGAGGGTGCGACCGCCCGGTGCCGTGGGGGCGCCGGATGGGTTGGTCATCTGGAGCGGTTCAGGCTGCTGCTGCGGCGCGCCGCTCGGCGATGAGGCTGGAGGCGGTCTCTGCGGCCACGGCGGCGTCACGGCAGTAGGCATCGGCACCGATGGCCTCACCGAACTCGTCGTTCAGCGGTGCGCCGCCCACGAGCACTATGTAGTCCCCGCGGAGGCTCTTCTCCACCAGAGTGTCGATGACGACCTTCATGTACGGCATCGTCGTGGTCAGGAGGGCCGACATCCCGAGGATGTCCGGCTTGTGCTCGTCCAGTGCTCCGAGGAACTCCTCGACGTCGGTGTTGATGCCGAGGTTGATCACCTCGAAGCCGGCGCCCTCGAGCATCATTGCGACCAGGTTCTTGCCGATGTCGTGGATGTCGCCCTTGACGGTGCCGATGACGACCTTGCCAATGGGCTTGGCGCCGGTCTCGGCTAGGAGGGGCCGCAGGATGGCCATGCCGGCCTTCATGGCGTTGGCGGCCAGGAGGACCTCGGGAACGAAGAGGATGCCGTCGCGGAAGTCGATGCCCACGATCCGCATTCCCTCTACAAGGGCGTCGTTCAGGACCCGGTTGGGGTCCCAGCCGCGCCCGAGCAGCAGGTTGGTGCCCTCCGTGATCTCATCGGCCAGGCCGTCGTAGAGATCGTCGTGCATCTGGGCGGTGAGCTCGTCGTCCGGCAGGTCCGCCAGGATGATCTCGTCGTCGATGGGGTTCTCTTCGGCCATGATGCGCTCCGTTGCGAATCGGGGACCACCGTCGGCGGTCTGCTTGAGCCTTTGGACGCCCTGCGGGCTGCACGGGACCGACGCAACGCTAGCCAGGAGAACCAATGATTGGTCCCATGGAGTGGGAAGCACCCGTATGATGGGAACTCTACAGATCGAGCGTCGGTCTGTCCACACTTTGGGAACTAATGCCCACAATGTGGGATATACCTGAGATCCGGACAAGGGAGCCTGACAGTGCAGACGGTTCAGAGCATCGACCGGGCATTCCAGATCCTCGAAGAGGTGGCCAGTGACCCGGGTGGCATAAGCGACCTCTCGCGGCGCCTCGATCTTCCGACCAGCACGGTGGCCAGGTTGTTGACCACCCTCGAGCGCCTCGGGGCCGTCGAGCGACTGGTGGACGACAACGGCTACCGCATCGGGTCGGCCATCGTGACCATGGCAGGCAGCATCGACCCCAACCAGAGTCTCTTCGCCGTCGCCCAGTCCCACATGGTCGACCTTGTGGAGCAGGTGGCCGAGGCGGTCGGACTCTCCATCCCCGCCGGCTACGACGTCCACTACATAGGCCAGGTGAACTGCGCCAACCCCGTCCAGGTGAGGGACTGGACGGGTGTCAGCCTGCCCATGCACGTCGTGCCGTCAGGCATGGTGGTCCTCGCCCACTGGCCCGACGAGGCCATTGACCGCTACCTGTCCAGGAAACTGGATCGGTACACGCCCGGGTCGGTGACCGATCCGCGACGCATCCGGGAACGCATCGAGCGGATCCGGGATGAGGACGTGTCGTGGATGGAGGAGGAGTTCGCCGAAGGGATCAGCTCGGTGGCCGCACCGTTGTTCAACGCAGCCGGTGTGGTGGTCGGGGCCCTCCACAGTCACGGGCCCACCTACCGCTTCCCGGACGAGGCGCTACGGGACATCATCTCCGGCCGGATGCGGTCCGCCGCCCAGGCCATCTCGGCTGCCCTCGGCCACGTGGCCTGACCCCACCGGACCCGGGGTGGGACCGGTGGGGTCAGCTCCGCCAGGTGTTGCGAAGGGTCTCCAGGCCACCGTCGACGGCAATGGTCTGGCCGTTCACGTATCGGGCTGCAGGTGAGGCCAGGAAGACGGCCATGGCAGCGATGTCGCGACCTTCCACGAAGGTCCGCATGGACACCTGCTTCTCGTAGGCGTCGCGGAGTTCCGCCACCGGTACCCCGGTGACCGCGGACTCGGCCGCGATCACACGCTGCATACGGTCGCCATCGACCGAGCCGGGACACAAGGTGTTAACCCGGATGCCGAACTCGCCCACCTCCATGGCAAGCGTGTCGGACAGCCCGATCACGGCGTACTTGGATGCGGCGTAGGGAGATCGCATCGGGAACCCGGTCACCCCGGCCGTCGACGAGGTCAACAGGATCGAGCCGCCACCTGCCTCACGCAGGAGCGGCACCGCAAGTCGACAGCACAGGAAGGCGCTGCGCACGTTCACCGCCATCGTCAGGTCCCATCCCTCGACATCGAGGTCCTCGATAGGGCCGACGGGGCCGGCGATGCCGACGTTGGCGCACAGCACGTCGAGGCCCCCCAACGTCGCCGCCACGTCTACGAACAACTCGTCAACGGCGTCGGCGTCAGACACATCGAGGGTGCTCAGGCCACAGCCCTCCGGAGGCTCGCCGGCGATGTCGGCGACGTGCACCCGGGCGCCGTCGGCCACGAAGGCCTCGGCCATGGCGCGCCCGATCCCGGAGGTACCGCCGGTGATGAGCACCCGCTGCTGGTCTGCCACCCGGTGTCCACCTTTCCTCAGAGTGGGGACGGCCATCGGTCGCCGGGAGGAGTCCGTCGGTCGTTGGTGGCGAAACTAGTGCTCTCGGCTCGGCCCGGCCCGGCCGGGCCGAGGGTCGCCACCCGAGAGTTCGTCCACCGGGTCCGTCAGCATCCGGTGGGGGTCGTCGGTAGGATCACGCCGCTCTGCGGCGATCGCCGAAGGGCCAGCCCCAACCGCCCCGGGAATGTCTCCACGAGCCGTCCCGGCTGCGCTCCAGGAGAACAATCGAATGAGTGACTTCCCGACTCGCGCCAACGTCGTCGTGATCGGAGCAGGCATCGTCGGCAACTGTCTTGTCGGCCACCTGGCCCGTCTCGGCTGGACCGACATGGTCCTTCTGGACAAGGGCCCCCTGCCCAACCCCGGCGGTTCCACAGGCCACGCCTCGAACTTCATCTTCCCGGTCGACCACAACAAGGAGATGGCGCTGCTCGGTGAGCAGAGCGCCAACCAGTACCGGGATGCGAACCTCTCCGTGGACTGCGGGGGCATAGAGGTGGCCCGCACCGAGGACCGGATGCGTGAGCTGGATCGCCGGATGACGTCAGCCAGGGCATGGGGCATCGAGGCGCACCTGCTCACGCCGGCAGAGGTGAAGGAGCTGGTGCCGTTCATCAACGAGGACGTCATCCTGGGTGGCTTCTACTGCCCGACCGTCTCGGTGGTGGACTCGCTCGAGACAGGCACCACGATGCGCAGGGAGGCCGTCGAGACGGCCGGCTGCCAGGTGTTCGCCAACACCGAGGTCCTCGACGTGGAGACCATCGAAGGCGAAGGTGGGGTGACCACGGTGTCGTCGGTCGTCACTGACAAAGGCACCATTGCGGCCGACTACGTCGTCATCGCCTGTGGCGTCTGGTCCAACCGGATCGCCAACATGGCCGGCGCCACCATCCCGCTGGTCCCCGCCGTCCACCAGATGGCCGACGTCGGCCCCATGGACATCCTCGCCGAGACCAACAACGAGATCGGCTACCCGATCGTCCGGGACATGGACACCTTCTGCTACGAGCGCCAATCGGCCGGTTCCATGGAGGTCGGCTCGTACGGCCACCGGGCGATCCTGCACCACCCGGACGAGATTCCGTCCAACCAGGAAGCGGCCCTCTCGCCGACCGAACTGCCGTTCACCGATGACGACTTCGACCCGCAGATGGAGTCGGCCATCGAGCTGATGGACATGCTGGGCGATGCCGAGATCAGGTACGCCATCAACGGCCTCCTGTCGCTCACGCCGGACACCATGCCCTGCCTGGGGGAGACGACCGAGGTCCGCAACCTCTGGTCGGCCGCCGCCGTATGGGTCAAGGAGGGCCCCGGAATGGCCCAGGTCGTCGCCGAATGGATGACCTACGGCTACCCCCGGGTGATCGACGTGCACGGAGCCGACATCGCCCGCTTCTACGACGACGAGCGGACTGAGGAGCACATCTGGTCGCGTGCCGACGAGCACTTCATCAAGACCTACGGCATCGTCCACCCGGCCGAGCAGTGGGAGGGGCAACGCAACCTCCAGGTCGGCCCCTACTTCTCTCGTCAGGAGGACCTGGGAGCCGAGTTCTTCCAGGCCCGCACCTGGGAGCGGCCCCAGTGGTACGGGTGCAACGCCGATCTGGTGGAGCGCTATGACCTCTCGGAGCGTGAGGTCGAGTGGGACAACAGGTGGTGGAGCCCCATAACCATCGGTGAGCACCTCAACCTGCGTGAGAACTGTGGCGTCGTCGACCTGAGTGCCTTCCAGATATACGAACTGGAGGGTCCGGGTGCCGTGGAGTACGCCGACCGCCTGGCCGTCAACAAGGTCGACGTGCCGGTTGGCCGCTCGATATACACGCCGTGGCTGACCCCCGACGGTGGCTTCCACTCCGACCTCACGATGATGCGCCTGGGCGAGGACCGCATGCGAATCGTCACCGGCGTATTCGATGGTGGCCGCGACGAGTTCTGGACACGGCGTCACATGCCGACCGATGGTTCGGTGACCTTCTCGAACATCACGAAGCAGGTCACCACGCTGGGACTCTGGGGTCCCAATGCCCCGGCGGTGCTGTCGCAGCTGACCGGTCAGGACCTCAGTCAGGAGGGCTCCCCATACGGCTCGATCCTCGATGCCGATGTGGCCGGAGTTCCCTGCCAGTTGTTCAGGATCTCGTACGTGGGCGACACCGGCTGGGAGATATACGCCCGCTGGGATGACGGCCCGAAGTTGTGGGATGCCCTCATGGAAGCTGGTGCCGACATGGGAATCCGCCCGACCGGCGGTGGCGTGTACGGCTCGTCTGGACGCCTCGAGAAGGGCTACCGCCTGATGGGCGCCGAGCTGGAGAGCGAATACAACCCGCTCGAGGCCGGGCTGGCCCGACCGAGGGTGAAGGCGGCCGACTTCATTGGCAGGGAGGCCTACCTCGCTGCCCGCGCCGCGGGCGACCCGGAGGTGCTCATGTGCACCCTGACCGTCGAGGACCAGACCGACAGCCAGGGCCGGAAGCGCCACATGATGGGCGGCAACGAGCCGATCCTGACCCCGGACGGTGGTCGGATCACTGACAGCCACGGCCGTGTGAGCCGGGTCACTTCGGCCGGCTACGGACCTTCGGTGGGTAGGCACCTGCTCATGTCCTACCTGCCCCTCGAACTGTGCACGCCGGGAACCGACCTCCAGGTCATGTACATGAACGAGCTGTTCCCGGTGAAGGTGGCCGGCAGCGGCGCCGTGTTCGACCCCGCCGACACCCGGCTGAAGGCATGAGAATCCTGGTCTGCGTGAAGCGGGTGCCCGCCCCGGGTGCCCGTATCAACGTCACCGCCGACGCCATGGGGGTCGACTCGGCCCATCTGGGCTTCACCACAAGCCCTCACGAGGAATGCGCCGTGGAGGAGGCGGTCACTCTCGTTGCCGAACACGGCGGTGAGGTCACCGTCATGACGCTTGGGCCGCCCGAGGCCGAGGAACAGCTGCGCTACGCCGCCAGCGTCGGAGCGAACCACTTCGTCCTGGTTCCGATCCAAGAGGTGGACTGGGACCCACAGCGCACGGCTGCAGCCCTGGCTGGTGCCATTGCCGACGTCGAATCTGTCGACGGAGCGTTCGACCTGATCCTCTTCGGGAACGAGTCAGCCGATGCCGGTGGCTTCCAGGTCGGGGTCCGGGTGGCCTACGCCCTCGGCCGGCCGGTGGTCAACGGCATAAAGGGAGTCGACATCGCAGATGGCGTGGCGACGGCCCGCCGGGAGGTGGACGGCGGCTTCGAGGTCTACAACCTGCCCATGCCGGCGGTACTCGGCGTCAAGGAGGGGATCAACCTGCCCCGCTATCCGACGATGAAGGGCCGATTGGCTTCCAAGAAGGCCGAGGTGGTCGTTGACGAGCGCTCACCGGCTGTCGGCGGCCAGGTCCGTGTGCGGCTGCACCGTCCGGTCGAGACCGTGAGCGAGACGGTGATCCTGGGGACCGGTCCGGAGGCCGCTCCAGCGGTAGTCGACCTGCTGGAGGAACTGGGGCTGCTCACATGAGCCTTCTGGTGGTATGCGACCACGATCGTGGGACCCTTGCCGAGGCGTCGCTGGAGGCTCTCGCCTTCGGGCGCCTCCTGGCTGCCTCGGCCGGGCTGGAGATGGCGGCCGTGGTCGTCGGCGAGGGTGCCGAGAGCGCCGCTGTGGACCTCGCAGCCCATGGGGCGTCGACCGTCCATGTGGCCTCACACGAACTGCTCGTCGACTTCGGTCCCGAGGCCTGGGGTGAGACGGTCACGCAGCTGGTGCGGTCAAGCGGCGCCACGGTGGTGCTCGCCTGTGGCACGGACCGTGGCAACGAGGTCATGGCCCATGTGGCGGCCCGCCTCGACCATCCGTTCGTCGCCAACTGCAGGTCTGTGGAGCCCGGTGCCGGCGACTGGACGATGACACGCGTGCAGTGGGGTGGATCGCTGCTCGAGGACATCAGCCTGACCGCCGAGGTGGTGCTCGTGACCGTCGCCCACCATGCGGTGGAGTCCGCCCTGGCCGATGCCCCGGCATCCGGGGTGGTTGTCGACTTCAGACCCGACCTGGATGCGGCGCTCGCCCACACCATCGTGGCCGACCGGGTGGTCCTCAGCAGGGGTGTGACCCTGTCGACCGCACCGGTGGTGGTGGGAGGGGGCCGTGGCGTGGGTTCCGCCGAGGCCTTCGGCCCGCTGGAGGAACTGGCCGGACTACTCGGCGGCGTCGTCGGGTGCTCGCGTGCGGTGACCAACAACGGGTGGCGTCCCCACAGTGACCAGGTCGGGCAGACCGGCACCAGGATCGCCCCGGACATCTACATCGCCAGCGGCATCTCCGGCGCCATCCAGCACTGGGTTGGAGCCATGGCGGCCAAGAACATCCTGGCCATCAACACCGACAGCGAGGCCAACATGGTCGCCCGCGCTGGTCACGCAGTGATCGGTGACCTGCACCTGGTCATACCGGCGATCATCGACGAGATCCGGCGTAGACGAGGCTGATCGGGACCCAGCCCCTGACGGAGTTGACCATCCATACCCCGTCGGCCCGGTCCAGGTCGCCACGCCGGACCACCTGCTCGACCACCTCGCCATCGGCAAGGAGCTGGGCACGGAACGTGCCCGGGAGCAGACCGCATGAGACCGGCGGGGTCACGAGCCGACCGTCGAGGCGCACGACCAGGTTCCCGATGGTTGTCTCGGTGAGCTCGCCGACCTCGTTCCAGAGCAGGACGTCCGGGGCTTCGGGGAATCGGGCCCTGGCATCGTCGTAGACCTCGCGCAGGGTCGTCTTGTGGAACAGGAACTCGTGCCCGCTGGTCACAGGTTCCAGGTCGATCGGAACGTCCCATGCCCCGGTGGTGGGTTCCGGCGCCTCGGCGACCTGGAGTTCCACCCCACCGTCGGGCGCGCCCAGGAGTCGGAGGCGGCGGGGTCCGTCTGCATCCACGCCGTCAAGCAGCGCGTCCACCGCCCCGGCGTCGAACTCGAACCCGAAGTGGTCGGCCGAGGCGGCCATGCGGTCCACGTGACGGCTCCGGAGGGCGACCCCTCCATCCGGGGTCCACGCCATCGTCTCGAGGAGTCGGAAGTCGGATCGGGCCCGTCCCAGCACCCGGCTCTTGTGCTCCACCTCGGTCCACTCCTCGTCCGGATTCGAGTCCCAGACGATGCCGCCGCCGACCCCGTACTCAGCGGTTCCGAGGTCCCGGTCGATCCAGACCGTCCGGATGGCGATGTTGAACTCCATTGTCCCGTCCGGTGCAATGGCTCCAATGGCACCGGTGTAGATGCCCCGGCCGTCGCCTTCGAGTGCCTCGATGATCTCGCTGGTGCGGACCTTCGGTGCCCCGGTGATCGACGCAGCGGGGAACAGCGCCAGGAACACCTCGGCCAGCCCGGCGTCGGAGTCGGCCACGACGGTCGAGGTCATCGTGTGGAGTGTGGGATACGTCTCCACCGAGTGGAGAGCAGGCACCCGGACCGTGCCGCACTCGGCGATCCGGCCGAGGTCGTTGCGCACCATGTCCACGATCATCGTGTTCTCGGCCAGGTCCTTTTCGGAACGCGCCAGGTGGGCCGCCGCCAGCCGGTCGAACTCGGGATCCTGGTGGCGGCCGATCGTGCCCTTCATCGGGCGTGAGGTGAGGCGGCGTCCCTCCTTCCGGAAGAACAGCTCCGGTGAGGCTGAGCAGACTGCACGGTCACCCAGGTCCAGGTACGCCCCGTGGTCGGCCTGCTGGGCCCGGATCAGGTCCCCGAACATCCCCAGTGGGTCTCCGCTGAAGGGCGACCGGAGTCGGATCGTGTAGTTGACCTGGTAGGTCTCGCCGGCGGCGATGAGCTCGCGCACAGTCCGTACCGACGTCAGGTAGGCGGTCTTTGAGCGGTTGGGCGTCCAGGGGCCGACGTGGTAGCCACCGGTGGCCGACGGCTGGCCATCCGGACCGCCGGTGGCTGGTCTCGGAGCATCGAACACCCCGAATGACACCAGCGGGCACCGCGGCACGCGGGCCGCCCGGACGGCGTGGTCGAAGGCCGGTCCTGCGTCGTAGGAGACCATGCCGACCACCCAGCTGCCATCGGCAGCGGCCCGTTCCGCGGCCTCCATCGCAGCCGGCACCTCACTCAGTTCGTCCGCCACGATGGTCCGGCGCGGCGAGTCGAACGAGAGCCAGACACGTTCGCCGTCCAGGGGGAACTGCAGTACCGCCCGCTGTACCTCAGGTCCGGTCATGGGTCTCTGGTCACGCCCCGCCGGTCACCGCGAGGTGGTACCGGTGGGACCCTCGCGGTCGAGGCGTCGGACGAACACGCCGGAACGGGGCTTGGGCTCGAAGTAGGAGGACTTGGGTGGCATCAGGTCGTTGTCGTCGGCCACGGCCATCAACTCGCCGACCGACGTGGCGTGTACGACGAAGCCGACCCGGTCGTCGGCGTCACACCTCCGGACCAGGGCTGTGATGCCGACCGGCTCCGGTATGTAGTCGATCATCGGATCGCTGCCCGGGTCGGTGATGCCGAACGTCGGCGCCAGGACGCCGTCCTGTAGGCGGGACACGTCGAGGCGGTCCACCGCCCGTGAACCGGTCGCCGCCGGGAGCTCCAGGGAGAACCACTGGCCACCCACGTAGACGCCGACCGTGCCGGGTCCCGTGGGCCTGGCGTCCTCGGCGTCCGCCCTGGGCTGCAGGGGTCCGCATTCCGAGAGTGCCTCGATGATCGTGGCGGCACTGCGCCCGGCCCGATCACCCACCCGGCGGTGGAAAGGCAGGACCAGCATCTGGGCATCCGGGAACAGCACGGCCTCTGTCCACTGCAGGGGATGGTCCGGGTGCGTGGGAGCCACCCGGTTCCGGGCCTCCTCGGCTGCGGCCAACCGGTGGTGGCCGTCAGTCACGTAGAGGGTCCTGTCGCCCATGGCGCCGATCAGGGCATCGGCGTCTCCGCCGGCCACGGCCCAGACCGTCTGGTGGACGCCCTCGCTGGTGGATTCGAGGATCGGCTGGCCGGCGGTGCACGACGCGATCACGGAATCCAGTGCCTCGTCGGTCCGGTAGGTGAGCGAGATCGGGCTGGATGACATGCCGACCTCCAGGAGGTGACGGGTCAGGAGGTCGGCCCGACCCGGCCGGACCGACTCGTGGCGAAGGATCCGCCGGTCGTCGGGGTCGGTCACAGGGACCACACCCAGGATCCCGGTCTGGGAGTGGTCGCCCACCTCCATCCGGTACAGGAACAGCGATGGTTCCCCGTGTTCCACGTAGGCGCCGGCGTCGTAGATGCGTTGCATGGAGGTGGCGCACCCGGCAATGAGGCCGTCGATGTCGTCCTGCTGGTCTGTCGGCACGTCCTCCTGGGAGCGCGTCACGTGCAGGAAGCTGTACGGGTTGGCTTCGGCGAGTGCAGCCCGCTGCTTCGGTGTGTAGGCGTCGTAGGGGCCGGTGGTGACGCGGTCAGCCCACTCGGTGCCGATCACCAGGCCCGGAAAGCCCCGCAGGACGGTCACTGGTCGCGGTCCCGGGTCTGGATCTGGATCTGGATCACGTTGTCCAGGGCAGCCAACTGTGTGGTGACCTCGGAGGTCACCTCTCCGGATACATCAATGATTGCCATCGCCGCGTTCGAGCCCTCGAAGACCTTGTTTTCCATGGTCTGGACGTTTATGTCGGCTTTCCTGAGCACCGCCAACGCTGCCGCCAGTACGCCAACCCGATCGAAGTGGCGGATCGTGATGGTGGACGTTCCCACCCGTGTCCGGACCACGTTCACGCAGTTCGTCGGATCACCGGCCCGGTAGGCCTCGATGACATCGATGGCGCCCGCCGAGGTGGCGTCCTGGGCCTGCTGGGTGGAGGCACCGATGTGGTGGGTGCCCACGACCATCGGGTGTGCCGCCAGCCTGGAGGCGAACTCGCCGACGCTGCTGCCCGGTTCGTCCCTGAACACGTCCAGGCCCGCCCTGATGCCCTTCGATTCGATTGCGTCCAGGAGGGCCTGTTCGTCGACCACCTCTCCACGGCTGGTGTTCAGGAGGATCGAATTCGGCTTCATCTTTCCGAGGAAGTCGGCGTCCACGAGGTTCACGGTCCGTTCACCGCCGGGCACGTGGATCGACACGATGTCGGACTCGGCGAGGATCGCATCCAGGTCGTCGACCAGGCGGATGCCGACGGAGCGGATGCGCGCCTCGATGTCGGGCCGCCGACCGGCCTTGCGTTCGGCGATCACGGCCATGCCGAACGAGCGGACCCGCTCGGCGACGGCGAGGCCGATCTCGCCCACGCCGATGATGCCGAAGGTCTTGCCCATCAGGCCATCGGCCTTCGAGTAGCCCTTCTTGTTCCAGATGCCGTTTCGTAGGTCGTTGGCGGCTGCCGGGATGTGCCGGTCGAGGGCCAGCAGGAGGCCGAGGGTCAGCTCGGCGACGGCCACCGAGTTGGTGCCGGGCACATTGCATACGTAGATGCCGGAGCCGGCTGCGGCATTGCAGTCAATGGTGTTGGTGCCGGCGCCGGCACGGACAATGAGGCCCAGGTTGTCGGACCTGTCAATGGTCGCCGCGGTCACCTTGGTGCTGCGTACGACCAGGACGTCGACGCCTTTGATTACATCGGGTATGTCGTCGGCGTCCAGCTCGGGAGAGACGATGCACTCGTCTCCGGCCTGGCGGAGGAGGTCGACGTAGGAGTCGGGAAGTGCATCGGCAAACAGGATCTTCATGGGAGCTCCTTCGGCACGCCGACGCCGGCACCTCTGGTGCGGACGGCGGGGTAGCCTGCGCGGGTCTGGGATGGCTCTCGGCCGCTGGAAAGACTACGTATGGCCATGCCGGAGCACAATGGGCGGTCCGCGACAAGTTCGATCGGGCCAGGTCACCCTGCCGTTGGCGGGGAGTCAGGGGATGGGCAATGACCCGAGCCATGAACCGCGAGGTGATCATCTCGTGTGCCGTTACCGGCTCCGGTGACACGACCCGGCGCAGCGAGCACGTGCCGGTCACGCCTGAACAGATCGCAGCTTCAGCTCTGGGCGCTGCCGCCGCAGGTGCGGCCATCGTGCACTGCCACGTCCGGGACCTCGAATCCGGAAAGGGGACCAGGACGGTCGCCCTCTACCAGGAGGTGGTGGAGAGGATCCGGGAGAAGGACGACGAGGTCATCATCAACCTGACCGCCGGTATGGGCGGCGACCTCAACGTTGGACCGGATGACGACCCGATGTCATGGCAGCCCGGCACCGACCTTGTGGGTGGCCTCGAACGCCTGGCCCATGTGGAGGCGATCCGTCCGGACATCTGCTCCATGGACTGTGGTTCGCTGAACTTCGGTGACGACAACGAGGTGTATGTCTCCACACCGTCGATGCTCAGGATCATGGCGGCACGGGTCCGCGAGCTGGGCGTGCGTCCCGAGCTGGAGGTCTTCGATACCGGAAACCTGTGGTTCGCCGAGACGATGATCGCCGAGGGACTGATCGACCCCCCGTACTGGATCCAGCTCTGCCTGTCGATCCCGTACGGCACGCCGCTCGACGTCGGGATCCTCCAGGCAATGGTGAACCGTCTGCCCGCCGAGGCCGAGTTCACGTCGTTCGGTCTGGGGGCCATGCAGATGCCCATGGTCACCCAGTCGGTGATGCTGGGAGGCCACGTGAGGGTCGGGTTGGAGGACAACCTCTACCTGGAACGCGGGGTGATGGCCACCAACGCCCAACTGGTGGCGAAGGCCGTGACGCTCGTCGAGCTGATGGGCGCCCGTATCCAGTCGCCAGCCGATGCGCGCCGGCTGCTTGCGATCGGATGATCCGGACTCCGAGCTGAAGGGTCCGTGCCAGTGATGCAGACTCGCACGATCGGGGTTGTGGGCACCGGGGTGATCGGTGCCGGCTGGGCCGTACGGGCCCTGGCCCGTGGCCATGACGTGCTGGCCTGGGACCCGGCACCTGGAGCCCAGGAGCGGCTTCGCTCCGCCGTGTCGAGGGCATGGCCGTCGGCTCTCAGGCTGGGGCTGTTCCCGGGCGCCGATCCAGCCCGGATCACCTGGATGGAAACCGTCGAGGAGCTGGCAGCCCGAGCGGACTGGATCCAGGAGAACGCACCGGAGAATGAGGATGTCAAGCGGCCGTTGATGCGCACCCTGGCGGACCATTCGGGCCCCGAGGTGGTGATCGCCTCCAGCTCGTCGGGCCTGCTGCCGACACGGCTCCAGGATGGTTGCCGGCACCCGGAACGGATCCTCATAGGTCATCCGTTCAACCCCGTCTACCTTCTGCCGCTGGTCGAGGTCGTTGCCGGTGTGCAGACCTCTCAGGCGGCCATGGACGTCGCCGTTGCCCACTATGACGACCTGGTGATGTACCCGCTGGTGGTACGTACCGAGATCGAGGGCTATCTCTCGGACCGTCTCCAGGAGGCCCTGTGGCGCGAGGTGCTCCATCTCGTCAACGACGGTGTGGCGACCACGGGCGAACTCGACGATGCCGTGAGCTACGGCCCCGGGTTGAGGTGGGCCGGCATGGGCACCAACCTCACGTTCCACCTGGCCGGAGGCGAAGGCGGCATGCGCCACATGCTCAGCCAGTTCGGGCCGGCCCTGAAGCTCCCGTGGACGAAGCTGGTGGCACCCGAGCTGACCGACGGTCTGGTCGAGGCCATGGCGGACGGTTGCGAGGCACAGGCCGACGGTCGGTCGGTTGAGCAGTTGGAACGCCTCAGGGACGACTACCTGATCGGTGTGATGCGCTCGCTGCGCCCACTGGAACTGGGTGCCGGTCGTCTCATTGCCGAGCGCGAGGCTCGTATCCACGAAGCCTCCGGCATCACCGCGTGGGCTGCTGGTGACCCGGTATCGGCGCCGCTGGCCCTGTACGAGGCGCCGGTCGAGCCGGACTGGGTCGACTACAACGGCCATATGTCGGAGTGGGCCTTCCTGACCGCTTTCGGCTGGGCCAGCGACAAGTTGTTCCGGTACATCGGGATCGACGAGGAGTACCGCGCTGCTGGATACTCGTTGTTCACGGTGGAGACCCACCTCAATTATGTGAAGGAGGCATCGCTGGGGGATCCGCTGCGCTTCACGACACAGATACTCGGCGTCGACGCCAAACGCCTCCACCTCTTCCATGCCATGCGCCACGCTGGAACCGGCGAACTGCTGTGCACCACCGAGCAGATGCTGCTCCACGTGGACACCGGGACCGGTTCCACGGCGCCGATCCTGCCGGGCCCGGCCTCAGCCCTTGCCGCTATCGCCGCCGTCCATGCCGACCTGCCGGTCCCACCACAGGTGGGGCGGGTCATGGGCCTCACCTGACCGCCCAGCCGGTCCCCGACCCACGGAGCACACCATGGACTTCGCCCTGACAGACGAGCAGGAGATGATCGTCGAGACGGTCCGGTCATTCGTCGAGCGCGAGCTGGTTCCCCACGAGGACGAGGTGGAACGGCTCGGCGACATGCGCCCTGAGCTGGTGGCCGAGATCCGTGAGCGGTCCCTGGCCGCCGGCATCTACGCGGCAAACATGCCGGTTGACCTGGGTGGCGGTGGTCTGGACAACCTCACGATGGCGCTGGTCGACCGGGCCTTCGGCTGGACGTCGTACGCGCTCCACTACGTGGTGGCCAGGCCCTCCAACATCCTGCAGGCCTGCACGGGCGACCAGATCGAGGAGTACCTGCTCCCGACGATCCGTGGCGAACGGGTGGACTGCCTGGCGATGAGCGAGCCGGGCGCAGGCTCCGATGTGCGGGGCATGTCATGTAGGGCGGTTCGCGACGGCGACGACTTCGTCATAAACGGCACCAAGCACTTCATAAGCCACGCCGACCTGGCCGACTACACCATTCTCTTCGCTGCAACCGGCGAGGAGGAGACGCCCCGGGGGCCGAAGAAGCTCATCACCTCCTTCCTGGTCGACCACGACACGCCGGGCCTCGAGCTGGCCCCGGGCTACGAGTCGGTCTCGAACCGCGGGTACCACAACCTGATCCTGAACTTCGACGACTGCCGGGTGCCGGCGTCAAAGGTGCTGGGCGAGCAGGACCGGGGTTTTGACGTGGCCAACGAATGGCTGGGGTCCACTCGCCTCCAGGTGGCATCGGTGTGCCTGGGGAGGGCGGACAGGGCGATGTCGGTGGCGCTGGACTGGGCGGCCTCCCGGGAGCAGTTCGGCCAGAAGATCGGGAAGTTCCAGGGCGTCTCGTTCAAGTTGGCCGACATGCGCACTGCCATGATCGCCGCCGAACTGATGACCTACCGGGCGGCCTGGCTGATGGACCGGGGCACCATGTCCGACGGTGACGCTGCGATGGCGAAGATCTCCTCAACCGAGATGCTGCAGTTCGTTTCCGACGAGGCCATCCAGATCCTGGGCGGCATGGGCCTCATGAAGGAACTTCCCCTGGAGCGGATCTGGAGGGATGCTCGGGTGGATCGCATCTGGGATGGCACCAGTGAGATCCAGCGGCACATTCTGAGCCGCGAGATGCTCCGCCCGCTGGGCGCCTGAACCGGTCGACGGCAGGGGGTCAGGACCGCATGCACCGACTGGCCCGACTCCTGGCTCCGACGTCGATCGCCGTGGTGGGAGGTCGTCCGGCCGAGCTGGCCATACAGCAGTGCCTTGCGCTCGGGTTCGAAGGCGAACTCTGGCCGGTCCACCCGACCCGGTCAGAGCTGGCCGGCAACGCGACCGTCCCGAGCATCGCGGGGCTGCCGGGGTCACCGGACGCCGTTCTGGTGGCGGTCAACCGGCACGAGACGATCGAGGTGGTGGCCGCCCTTGCGGCCATAGGTGCAGGCGCCGCCGTCTGCTACGCATCGGGCTTCGCCGAGGTGGGCGGGGTCGGCATCGACCTCCAGACCGACCTGGTGGCGGCGGCCGGGTCGATGCCTGTGCTGGGCCCGAACTGCTACGGCACGGTGGCCGCGACGGTGGGGGCGGCCCTGTGGCCTGACCAGCAGGGCCTACGGCGATGCCGGCGGGGGGTGGCCTTCGTGACACAGAGCGGCAACATCGCCCTGAACCTCACGATGCAGAGTCGCCGGATGCCGATCAGCCACGTGCTGACCGTCGGCAATCAGGCGGACGTCGGCATCGAGGAGTGCATCGAGGCCCTCGTCGGCGACCCGTCGGTGTCGGCGATCGGCCTGCACATGGAGGCCCTCGGCGACGTCCCCAGGTTCGAGGCCGCCTGCAGGCGGGCATCGGAAGCCGACGTGCCGGTGGTCGTCCTGAAGACGGGTTCCTCGACCCTGGGTGCCCGGATCGCCGTCTCGCACACCTCCTCGATGGTCGGTGACGCCACCGCCTACGGGGCTCTCTTCGAGCGCCTCGGCGTTCGACAGGTCGAATCGATCCCGGAGCTGCTGGACACGCTGGCCGTCCTGGACCGCCTCGGTGGCATCCCGGGGCGGCGGCTGGTCTCGATGAGCTGTTCGGGGGGCGAGGCATCGGTGGTCGCCGACCGGGCCGAGTCCATGGAGCTGGACTTTCCGGCGTTCGACGAGGGGCATGGTGCCCGCATCGCCGGCACGCTCTCCGAGCTGGTGTCGGTCTCCAACCCGCTCGACTACCACACCTTCATCTGGGGCGACCCCGGGCGTCTCAGTGCCACCTTCACGGCGGTGATGGACGGGCCGCTGGATGCGGCGATGCTCGTACTCGACTTCCCGTCGGCGGGTCTCGACGACTCCGGATGGTGGCCGACCCTGGGCGCCTTCGCAGAAGCCAGCCGAGCCACCGGGGTGCCCGGGGTGGTGGTGGCATCGATGGCCGAGAACCTCCCCCCGGAGGTGGAGGCGGCGACCGATGAGGCCGGCATGGTCGCCATCCGTGGCATCGGTGAGGCGCTGAGGGCACTGGAGGCGTCGGCGTGGTGGGGCAGCCGGCGGACCCGATCTCCGCTGCTGGCGGTTGAGCCGTTCGATCGCGACGGCCTGCGGACCCTCTACGAGGTGGAGGCCGGGGGCCTCCTGGAGGCGGCGGGGGTGCCCGTTCCACGTGGCTTCGTCGTTCCAGCCGTCGATGCCGTGGCGGCCTGTGGGTCCCTGGCTGGGCGGGTCGTGGTGAAGGCCATCGGGACGGCGCACAAGACCGAGGCCGGCCGGGTGGCTGTAGGGCTGGCCGGTGCCTCCGAGGTGGGCGCCGCTCTGGATGCCATGGACCTCGCTGACGACGCCGAGGTGCTGGTCGAGGACTTCGTCGACGACGCCGTCGTCGAGTTGCTGGTCAGCGTCCGGCGGGAGCCGCCGGTGGGCTGGCTCCTCACGCTGGGAATCGGCGGCACGCTGGTCGAGTTGCTGGGCGACACCACCAGCCTGCTGCTCCCAGTGGATGCCGCCGAGGTGATCGTCGCCCTGAGGAGCCTGGCCGGGTGGCCGCTGATCGAGGGACACCGGGGGAAGCCGCCAGCCGACCTGGATGCGCTGGTGGCGACCATCCTCGGGATTGCCGGGGTGGTGGAGATGCGCCCCGACCTGGTGGAGCTGGAGTGCAATCCGGTGCTGGCCCGCCCGGTCGGAGCGATCACGGTCGACGCCCTTGCAATCGTGGTGGACTGACCCGTGAGGAGGACACCCGTATGAACGAAGCCAACGAAGCCAACCATGCCGACCCTGTGCCAGACGCGAACCAGACCGCCAACGCCTCCGGCCCGGTGGTGCACACCAGGGTGGACGGAGGCGTCCTGTCGGTGGTGCTGGACCGCCCGAAGGCCAACGCCATCGACGCGGCAACCAGTCGCGAGCTGGGCTCGGTGTTCGCAGGGTTCAGGGACGATCCGTCCCTGAGGGTGGCGGTATTCACGGGGGCCGGAGAGCGGTTCTTCTCAGCCGGATGGGACCTCGGGGCGGCCGCTGCCGGTGAGGACTTCGAGGCCGACTACGGCGAGGGCGGATTCGGAGGGTTCTGCGAGCTGCCGGGGCGCGGCAAGCCGGTGGTCTGTGCGGTGAACGGAATGGCCGTCGGTGGTGGATTCGAGATCGCCATGGCAGCGGAGTTCGTCGTGGCCGCCGACCATGCCCGGTTCTTCCTGCCGGAGACGGGTCTGGGGATCATCCCGGATGCGGGTGCCATCCGCCTGCCCCGGATGCTCCCGCACGCGATCGCCAACGAGGTGCTCTATGGCGGGAGGAGGTTGGACGCGTCCGAGGCCGAGCGCTGGGGTCTGGTGAACCAGGTCGTGGCCGCCGCCGATCTGGAGGATGCCGCCATGGAACTGGCCAGCCGGATCGCATCTGCCGCACCGCTGGCGGTGGAGGCGGTGATGGCCATCGACCGGGCCACCCGCCACCTATCCCTGGGCGAGGCCTTCGGGCACCTCCGATCCGGCGACCTCGAGGCCTATGAACGCATGCTCGTGTCGGAGGACGCGAAGGAGGGCCCCCGTGCCTTCGCCGAGAAACGCGATCCCTACTGGCAGGGGGCATGATTTCCCAGGGGGAAATCCGCATGTCTGCAAACCGCGCTAGGTTCGGGGCCGACGAGCGCCCCTGAAGGGGGCTGGTCGCAATGGTCGGACGACGAGGTCCGACCTGACACCATTTTCCGACCTGACACCATTTATGGGGGACACATGAGCCAGCGCCTCACGACGCCGATGGTCCGCGATGACGGAGTTCTCCGCGAGGCGACCTGGGAGGAGGCCCTCCAACGGGCCGCCGACGGGTTCCGCTCGGTGCTCGACGCACACGGACCTACGGCCTTCGGCATGTTCAGCTGTTCGAAGACCACCAACGAGGTGAATTACGCCGCACAGCGGTTCACCCGCAGGGTCATCGGTTCCAACAACATCGACAGCTGCAACCGAACTTGACACGCTCCCAGCGTCGTCGGTCTGGCGACGGTCTTCGGAGCGGGTGGCGGTACCTCCTCGTATGTGGAGGTCGAGAATGTGGACGCCGTCGTCATGTGGGGCACGAACGCCCGTAACGCCCACCCGATCTTCTTCCACCACGTGATCAAGGGCATCGACAATGGTGCCCGCTCGTGGACCATTGATCCACGACGGACCAGCACAGCGAAGTTCACCGACTCGTGGCTGGGCCTGAACGTCGGAACCGACATCGGCCTGGCGCACGGCGTGGCCCGTGAGATCATCGCAGCGGGCCTCACCGATGACGAGTTCATCCGCAATGCCACCACCGGCTACGAGGAGTTCGTGGCATTCGTGGAACCGTGGACTCTGGAGCACACCGCTGAGGTGACCGGCGTGCCGGCCGAGGCGATCCGGGACCTTGCACACGGCTACGCCACCGCGCCCACAGCCCAGATCTGCTGGACGCTGGGCATCACCGAGCACCACACGGGCGTCGACAACGTCCAGTCCCTCTGCAACCTGGCGTTGCTCACCGGACACGTGGGCCGTTGGGGTTCGGGCCTTGTTCCCCTGCGCGGCCAGAACAACGTGCAGGGTGGCGGCGACATGGGTGCCCTACCCAACAAGTTGTCCGGGTTCCAGGACGTGGAGGACGACGAGGTTCGGGCGAAGTTCGAGGCGGCATGGGATTGCGAGATCCCTCCGAAGAACGGCTGGAACCTCACCCAGATGTTCGAGGCCATGGAGCGCGACGAGCTGAAGGCCGTGTACATCATCGGCGAGAACCCAGCAGACTCGGAGGCAGACGTCAAGCACGCACGGGCCATGTTGGAGAAGCTCGACATGCTGGTCGTGCAGGACGTCTTCATGACCCGGACGGCAAAGATGGCCGACGTGGTCCTGCCCGCCGCCCTTGGATGGGCGGAGTCCGACGGCACTGCCACCAACAGCGAGCGTCGGGTCCAGCGAATGCGCGCAGCCGTGCCACCTCCCGGTCAGGCCCGTCAGGAGATCGGGATCATCAACGACCTGGCCGCCCTCATGGGCGACGACGCCTGGGGGAACCCGACGGCCGAGGAATTCTGGGAGGAACTCAGGACCGTGTCACCAATGCACGGCGGGATGTCGTGGGAGCGTCTCGAGGCGGAGGGCGGGATCCAGTGGCCCTGTCCGACCGAGGACCATCCGGGTAGCCCTTTCCTGCATGGTCGTCTATGGGAACGGCCGGTCCAGGGCCGACGGGCCCCCTTCTCGTGCGTGGAGGACCGTCCGCCGCTGGACGTGCTTAGCGAGGAATTCCCGTTGCGTCTCACGACCGTCAGGGCACTGGACTCGTACAACACAGGTGTCCAGACCAGCGGGTACTCATCGCCGATTCGCAGCGGGGAGGCCCTCCAGGTGTCGGTTGTGGATGCGGCAGCCCTGGGTGTCGTGGCTGGCGAGCGTGTGCTTGTCTCCTCGCGGCGCGGCGCTATCCGGATGACGATCGGAATCGAGCTGGAGTTGGCCGTGGGCCTCTGTCACACGACCTTCCACTTCCCCGAACTGGCCGACGTGAACCAGATCACCAGCGACGCCGTTGACCCGAAGTCGGGGACCGCTGAGTTCAAGGCGGCGGCGATCCGCATCGACCGACTGGACGAGGACGACCGGGCGGAACTTGACGAGAGGGTCGGGGCAGGTGCCTGACCTCTACTTCGGCGCCGTCGACGAGGCCACCGATGCCGAGAAGATGGCGGTCGACGAGGCCATATCCGACTGGGGTCCGGTCACGATCCGGGTGTCCGAACGGCTCGTGACCGGCGGTCGTGCCCGCGCCCGTGAGCGCCGGCACCTCCTGCTGCCCGCACTCCACGCGCTTCAACGTGCCGCCGGTTGGATCAGCCCCGGAGGGCTCGACCATGCCTGCCGTGTCCTTGAGGTGCCGCCGGCCGAGGCCTACGGCGTGGCGACCTTCTACCACCTGTTCACCCATGAGCCGCCGGCCGCCGACGACACGATCCACGTGTGCGACGACATCGCCTGTCGCCTCGTAGGGGCATTGGGCCTGATCGACGACCTGCGGACCGGGGGCCACAATGTGAAGGCCAGCCCGTGTCTGGGCCAGTGCGAGCGGGCTCCGGCGGTGATGGTCCAGCGCATGGGCCGGCCGGACCTGACGGTCACCGCCACCGACGGTGGAACCGTGAGGGTGGCCGATGTGGCCGTGGCCATCGACTCGGGCGTCTCGACCCCGTCGGTGACGGTTCCCCAGGAGGGCGACCCGGGCCTTCGCCTTTTGGCACGCGTCGGCGTGGTGGATCCCACCAGCCTCGAGGAATACAGGGCCAGCGGCGGCTATCAGGCACTCGAGGCCTCGGTGGCCCTCGGCGGCGATCAGGTCATTGCCGAGGTGACCGCCTCCGGTCTCTCCGGACGCGGTGGAGCGGCCTTTCCGACCGGCATCAAGTGGCGGGGTGTCGCCGACCAGGAGGGGCGCCCGCGTCATCTCGTGTGCAACGCGGACGAGTCCGAGCCCGGAACCTTCAAGGACCGGGTTGTCATGGAGGGTGATCCCTTCTCCCTGGTGGAGGCCATGACGGTGGCAGGCCTGGCGATCGGCGCCGAGCAGGGCTGGCTGTACATCCGCGGCGAGTACCCCGTGGCGATCGAACGTCTCTCCGGTGCCATCTCAGCGGCCCGTAGTGCCGGGCTGCTGGGCGACGATGTCGCCGGATCCGGTCGACGTTTCGACATCTCCCTCCGTAGCGGCGCCGGTGCGTACATATGCGGTGAGGAGACGGCGCTGTTCAACTCGATTGAGGGCTTCCGTGGCGAGCCGCGCAACAAGCCGCCTTTCCCGACCACGCACGGGCTCTTCGGAGAGCCGACGGCCATCAACAACGTGGAGACGCTCGTCAACGTGCTGTCCGTCGTGCTGGCCGGCAGCGCCGCCTACACGGCGGTGGGTACCGAGCGCTCACCGGGCACCAAGCTCTTCTGCCTCTCCGGACGGGTGAACCGGCCCGGTACCTATGAGGTCGAGTTCGGAGCGACGCTGGGCGACCTGATCGATCTGGCCGGCGGCCTTACGGATGGAAGCCGGTTGCGGACGGTGCTGCTGGGTGGTGCGGCCGGGAGCTTCGTGGGGCCGGAGTCCCTGGACCTCCCGTTGACCCTGGAGGCCACGCGGGAAGCTGGTGTATCGCTGGGGTCGGGCGTGATCATGGTGTTCGACGAGTCCGACGACATGGTCGAGACCGTGCGCCGGATAGCCGAGTTCTTCCGTGACGAGTCGTGCGGCCAGTGCGTGCCGTGCAGGGTCGGAACTGTTCGCCAGGAGGAGGTCCTGGTCCGTCTGGGCCGCGGCGCCGTCCTCGACGACGAGCGGGAGCTGCTCGACGACCTGGCAGCCGTGATGAAGGACGCCTCGATCTGTGGCCTGGGCCAGACTGCGTCCGGTGCCGTGAGGAGTGCCCTGGACATGGGGCTCCTGGCCGTAATCGCTGAAGGGACTGAAGGGGGAGGGCAGTGAACGACACGCCGGTAGCGGTTCCGACCACGTTGGTGGAGATCACCCTTGACGGTGAGGCCGTGAGGGTTCCCAAGGGCTCGACGATCCTGGATGCCTGCCGCCGTGAGGGAATCGACACCCCGACGCTCTGCTGGGCCGAGAACCTGACTCCGGTCAACGTCTGTCGCGTCTGTGTCGTGGAGGTCGAGGGCTCACGTGTGCTCGTGCCGTCGTGCTCCCGACCGGTGGAGGATGGCATGGTCATCGCCACGGACTCCGAACGGGTCAGGACCAGTCGGCGGATGGTCTACGAACTGCTCGCCTCTTCCGTTGAGATGGATCGGGCCGACCGCGAGGTCCACGAATGGATGGAGCACTACGGGGCACGTCCGGAACGGATGGGGAAGCGTTCGGAGATCGCCACCGTGGCCCAACCGGTGAAGGTTCAGGACGACCTCTACGTCCGGGACTACGAACGCTGCATCCTCTGCTACAAGTGCGTCGAGGCCTGTGGCGACGATGCGCAGCAGACCTTCGCGATCGCTACGGCAGGCAGGGGCTTCGATGCCCACATCTCCACCGAGCACGATGTCACCCTGCCCGACTCGGCCTGCGTCTACTGCGGCAACTGCATCGGCGTCTGCCCTACCGGAGCCCTGACATTCAAGACGGAACACGACATGCGCCTGGCCGGCACCTGGGACGAGGACGTCCAGGAGGTCACCACCACCGTCTGCTCGTTCTGTGGTGTGGGATGCAACCTCGAGCTGCATACCCAGGACGACCGCATTGTGAAGGTGACATCACCGTCGGACCACTCGGTCACCCACGGACACCTGTGCATCAAGGGTCGATTCGGATGGCAGCAGCACGCCCACTCCTGACCAGGACGACCACCCAGCCCATGATGTCGGCCCCGGGTAGGTGCTCGCCGTGCTCACGCGACACCACGGACGCCAGGCCGTCGGCTTCGATGGCATCCAGCTCAGCGGGGAACGTGCCCACGTCCCAGAAGTGGTCGTTCAGGCCCACCACCACGGCCCCGCCCGGTCGCACGGCCCGGATGACGCTGCGCAGGGCGTCGGGTCGGATGTGGGCGAACGAGAACACGCCCACGGCCACGGCATGGTCGTATGTCCCGTCTTGAATACCCAGCCCGGCGTTCAGGTCGGCTTCGAAGAGCCGCCGGTAGACCCCGGTCCCGGCAGCGCGTTCCAGCATGGGCGGCGAGAAGTCGCAGCCGTCCAGGTCGGCGAAACCGACATCTCGCAGGGCGATGCCCGATAGCCCGGTGCCACAGCCGACGTCCAGGACTCTCCCCGAACGGTCGGCCACCTCATCAAGGGCGGCGGCGCACCGGGCCGGCTGGGCGTACCCGTTGTCGACGCCGACCTCCTGGTCGTAGGTGGCGGCCCACCGCTGGTAGTGGGCGAGGGTCTCCTCGCCGGTCTCCAGGTCGTATGCCGTGGCTAGGAGGTCTTGGGGTGGCCGACCTTCGGGTGGGAGGTCTGGCCCGTCCGCGTGATGGTCCGACATGGCTGAACACTACGACGGGTCATCTGCGGGGGATATGCAGGGCCGGTGTCGTGGGTAGTCGTACTGTTCGCCAGCCTGCGCCTGAGACGATTATTTCCCGCGATACGGGAGGGTCTGGCCGCATTACGAAAAGGTGACGTATGGGCCTGTAGGGAAGATTCATGTGACAGACGTCCCATTCGCGCTTAGCGTGATGCGCTGGTGGTCGAGGGCCACCGAACCGGTCGCCGAACTGACGGCATGGACCGGTGTTCGCCAAATGGAGGAAAATGACAATGTTTCGATGTGCGCGCGTTCCACTCGCGCTGCTTTTGGGCTTCTCACTGATCGCCGGAGCCTGTGGCTCCGACGATGCCGATGAGGCCGCTCCTGC